>Ga0194123_10000512_pt1 | contig 72117 bp, 59 predicted proteins | sample TA2MahsurfametaG_5_FD_155479 | JGI IMG/M metagenome (GOLD analysis project Ga0194123, IMG submission 155479) | Freshwater microbial communities from Lake Tanganyika, Tanzania - TA2015023 Mahale A surface | ecosystem: Environmental > Aquatic > Freshwater > Lake | place: Tanzania: Lake Tanganyika... | reverse complement strand
AGCGTTCCACCACGCTCAAAAATCTGCTGCATACTGCGCTTCCACTCCGTTGTTCTCGATCGTGACGCTGGCATGGAGGCGATGGTAGTGAGATGCTGATCACGCGCGCCGTCATCGGCTGTGCGCAGTCCCGGCGGCGAGCGCAGCGCGCAGTCGTTCCACGAGCGCAGCATCTTGTGCTCGGCGCGCAGCATCCGGTCGCCGTCCTGCGAAGCGGATCATGTAGTAGCGGTCGATGATGGCGTGGAACGCCTCCGCAGCTGCAGGGCGAGCAGACTGCATTGTGGTGGCGAACGCCCGCGGTGACTGCCACACAGGCCGAATACAACCGAACTGTGCGAGTAATGCGAGCGCATCGGCATAGAACGCCCCGTCGCGGAGCGCAATCTGTGCGCGCATGCGTCCGGTGCGCGTGATTCCAAGCAAGTGTCGTCGCCTCTGCAGCCGCCGCCACAGCAAGATCACCACACTCATCGACAATGCTGCACCAACGGAGACGGCTGCGATCCAGACGACTCCCGCCTGCGGGACACCCGTCCGTTCGGCGAGCGACGCTGCGACCGCGCTCGGCCATGCGCGTGCCTGGCGGTATGTGCGAGTGATCCACTCATTGAAGGCACGAACAAACTCCTCTTGGGCAAGCGAGTCGAACCGCTGGATTCTCTCTCGCCACGCGTCCTCTAGCGGACCGAGCAGGAAGCGCAGCACCTGCCCCCACACTCCGCGCTCGGAGGCAAGAGACGTGTCATCCGCCACTGGCGTCGGGTCGAGCACGGTCCACTGCACATTTCCGCTCCGGATCTCGACCCACGCATGCGCATCTGCCTCACGCACCGAGTATCGGCGATCACTCGCGTCGTAGTCATGCACAATGAAGCCCGTGACAATTCTGGCGTCGACGCCGACAGACTGACACAGTGCACAGAGAGCACTTGCGAAGTACTCGCAGTGACCAAAGCGATACTCGTTGAGAAAGAGATCGATTGGATCGCGCCCCTCACGCTGAATGAACCCGCGCAAGTCGAGGCTGTAGTTGAAACGGGTCGACCGAAGTCGCTCTTCAAAGGCGCGGCCGATTCGGATGTTGCGCGCCCAGCGCTCATCGCTGTCCCCGTCTGTCGTGAGATTGCGAAGTCCTCCCTCCTCCATCCACTGCAGCGCCGTCGCACGGACTGCCTCCACAGGAAAGGTCGGCCGTGGCGGAAGGCGCTGTGGGTTTCCCTGCAATGCGGTCAGCGCTGACTCCGAAGGAAAGGGCTGCACTCGCACCTCATATCCACGAACCACTCCTGCCGTCTCGATATCCATGAGCTTGAGCGAGCAGGTGCCTGGCGAGTAACTGAACACTTGCGCATTCAGACCACGAATCGAGATCGGCACCCACGGCGTAAAGATGATGTCCGTGTAGAGCCCACGGAGGTTCACCTGCAGGGTGTGCACATTGATGCGCTCATCGATCGTGGAAAGGGCGAGTGGCGAGCGATCGACTCCGTTGTTGATGATGAAACGTTGGCTCGGTCCGATGCGAGCGAACCAGCGGAACTCCACGGGGTCGTAACGATCGAGTATCTGCCCGCGAAGACGAAGCGTTTCAGCGACTGCAGGCGGCTTTCCATCGGGTCCGCGCCAGTCCACCGACAGCAGTTCGCGTTCGCCGGGTTCAATCCACTGCGGCGATCGGAGCGAAAGATCGGTTGGGAATCCAAGGCGCGTCCCACGACCCGAGCCGAAGAGCGGCCCACCCGGATTGGGATTCCGCGGCAGGATCACGAAGATCGCCACGCTTGTCAGCAGGGAGAGGACGAGTGCTGCGAGAATCACTTGGCGGAGATCGCGATCCGCCTGCGTCTTGCCACGTAGCGCGCGCGCGCGCGGAACGTGGGGAGTCCGTGACAGTGCATCGGATGTCAGCAGCCGAAAGCGAATGACGCAGTCCACGGCAAGCGCAGTGCCGATGATGATCAGGAGCCCCACCGCGAGATCGATGCTATGGAGCCCGGCTGCGACAAGCAGGACACCCGAGAGCAGAACCACCTGCCGCTCATCGCTCATCGTCCTGCGTGCCCAGAGTCGCACGAGCATGCCAAAGAACACGCCAAGCCCAATCCACCGAGGGATTCGTACGGGATCCAGCCGCGGCCAGACTTGGCTGATCACCACGAATGCGATGACAGAAACCAGCACGAGAACGACGGTTGGGTGAAGCATGCGGCGCGTGCATCGACTCGTCGCGAGCCAGCTTGTGCCGGCGACTGCAATAGCCGCAAGTCCGAGTGCAAGACTCCGCTGACTCAGTGCGAATGCAACCAACGACACCATCGACAACCAGAGCGCATGTCGTCGGCAGACGATCACATCGTTCATGGGAATCGCCCTGGAACGATGCGGAGTGCGGTACCAGCGGCAAGTTCCATCGTGCCGCGCTGCGGAGCCTGCCGCGGCCCGATGAGATCGATCACTGCCAACGCATCGAGTTGCGTGGCGAGCCCAGTCAAGACCGATGGCTCTGTCTGGTCGGCAGCGAACCCGTCAATCACCAGTTGAACGCTCCATCCATCCGCGTGAGCACGAGAAAGCACACTCGCCGTCCACTCGATCGCATCCTCCTCCGCACGCTCGGTTGCGACGCCCTCCGTGCGGCTGAGATCGAGCGTCACGACCAGTGCCTTCCGCGCAGGAACGGCACGCTCGATCACAACAGGCTCCATCCGTGCCGCACTTCGCCGCCATGCCACATGCCGCACGGAGTCGCCGCTTCGATACTCACGCAGTCCGATGAAGTCCTCCTGTCCACCCGTGCGCTGCAGCGCGGCATGGGTTCCAGGCGCTGCACCCACCAACGTGCGCAACATCTGTGGATCGACCACATGCTGCCGAGGGTGGACAAGCACATCGACCGGATCATTCCACTCCACCGACTTCAGGATGAGTCCAAATGGGAATCCGCTGATGCATCGAAATCGCTGCAGCCGCAATATGCCGCGACGCGGCGGGGTCAGGGTGGATCGCACTTGGGCATGACCCCCGCGCGGACAATGTTCGAGCCGAGTTGGGGACTGCACCAGATCAGCCACTTCGCTAAGCGTGACATCGAAGATCGGCCATAGTCTCGAGGCACTGGCGACTTCATAGCGAATCTCAAACGACTCGCCTGCGCGCGCGACACGCGGAGTGCGGCGGCGCACGCGGAGCGCCATCATCATGCCGCCGGAGATGATGCCCGAGACCACGATCCATGCCAGCATCGATGCAAAGACCCACACCAGCATGTTCTCCGTGCGCTGCGCGCTCGCAGCGCCGATGAGGAGCGCAAGCCCAGCGAACACCAATCCAGGCCAACGAACGTGATAGCGGCGCCGCGGGCTCACGTGCACTGCCCAAGAAGCACGATCACACCGAAGACAAGGGCAGCGATCGCCGACACACGCCCCGCTTCCGCCAGCCATCGGCCGCTCGTGGTGAATACGCCGCGCGTACCCAGCTTGCGCGCCGCATCATCCTCTTCACCGACATCCACTCTGTCCCAGTCGACGCTGTCGGCGAGATACTTGTTGGCACGCAGGACGCCTCTCGCGCGCTCGAGGTCACCCGCACGAACTTGCACGGGGACGCCACCCAGAAGACGACTTCCCGATCCTGTCAGACCAAAAGCTCCGAGCGCCGCGCCAAACACCACCGCCTCGACACCACCATCGCGAAGCACGGTTGCAATCGTCTGCGCCTCGAAATCACTTGTGGCAACATGCACTGTCACCAGTTCGGAGAGATCTGCCGCGTCGGAGGACTCATCCTGCATGGTCCGTGCCATCCTTCGGCCCATCAGCCGCTTCCGGCCCCTCACCCTCGGGCCAATCATTCTCCCCAATCTGCAGATCGCGGATCTTGTCGACAGCTTTCAGGAGTTGCTCCGACGCCTCTGGATCGAACATGAAGCCAAAGATCTGCACGCGCCAATCAGCCACAGACTGGCGCGTCACCGTCAGAAGATCCCCCGGCTTCAGATCCGCACGCGTCGCGGGCTGCTCCAACACCTGCAGGCGCACTTGGTCGTGATCGATTGCCTGAACGGCCATCCACGAATGCTCGATGCGTCCGCCCTCGCCGGCATCGAGGGGTGCCTGCACCACAAAGGACTTGCGCGCGAGCGCAGCCCACTGCGGTTTTCCCGAACGAATCAGGTTGGTGAACGCCATGGCGAACGCGGGCCATGTCGCCTGTGCGCGGCGCCCCGCGTTCTGCAGCCAGCGCTCGCTCATATAAACCACTGCACGGTCCGATGCGATGCGATCGACCACATCACGTGGCCACGACCATGCTTTCGTGTACTGACCTGCCGGCTCGGCACCGCAGATCACGGCACGCTCCATGCCGAACTCTTCATACCCCTGCTGACGGACTTGCGCGCGCCACGCAGCGGAACCCGCCGTATTGGGTTCGATGAAACGCACCACATCCTCCACGCGCTGCAATGAAATGGTCAGCCCATCACCGATCGTGACATGTCCGCCAGGCTGCGGGAGATCGCCGCCCAACAGCGTGCCAGCCAGCGTGAAGATGACGACAGATGCTTGATCCGCAAGATCCACGGGGACTTCATCCATCTCCAGTTCTGGAAGCCCGCAGCGCGCCAACCCCTGCGTGCCGAGCACCACGCACGCTTCGTTCCCGCCTGGCAGCGGACCGTAGCGCGCCAGTTTCCACAGCGGTCGATCGGTGGGCGTTGCCGCCTCGGTGATGAACTCATGCTCCAATTGCTCGCGTGAATTCACTTCGCCCGTCACGACATCGAGGACCGCGATGATGTCAGGCAGTGAGCCGCCCAGCAAACCCATGACCATGAAGTACTCCTCTGCAGCGTCCTCGGTCGCGAGGATCAACTGGAGCCGTATGACCCATGGCGCCTGAATGCCATCTTCGCTGATTTGCTCCTGATCGCGCTGCGACAACTCACTCGCACGCTCGCACCACACGACCATGCCCGACTCGATGCCCGGCACCTGCAAGCGCACTGCCCACAACTCGCCGCGATTCTCTTCCGACTCGACTGCCTCATGCTCAATGCCATCTCCCACCCACGCCTCCACTGCGGCGATGAACTCCGCGCGCGTGCACGCATCCTCGTGTGGCCAGAACGCGACGAATCCACTCTCCTGCGGCTCGAGATTCCACTCGCCCCCCGAGTCGTGATTCGACTGTTCCTCTGCCATGCCCCCCTACGCTAGCGGTTTCTGCGGCTGATTTCCCATGCCGTTCGATCAGCCCTCAAGCACCAAATTGACCATCCTGCGCGGAACCACGATCACCTTGCGCGGCGCCTTGCCACCGAGCAGCGCCTGCACCTTGGCATCGGCGAGCGCAATACGTTCCACCTCGGCGGCATCGGCGTTTGTCGGAATCGTGATACGTGCCCTCACTTTCCCCTGCACTTGCACGGGCAACTCGACGGTCTGATCCTCCAGCAGTGACGCATCCACCGTCGGCCACTGCGCCGCACAAACGCTGCCCGACTCGCCGAGTCGCTGCCACAGTTCTTCTGCAAGATGCGGCGCGAACGGCGCGAGAACGCGCAGAAAACGCTGCAACTGGAGGTGGGTGAGCCCACCATCTGCCGGATCCTTCAGCTCGGTCGGGCGGGTTGCGGCGTTCACGAGCTCGATCAGCGATGCGATTGCCGTATTGAACGCCAGTCGCTCGATGTCCTGCCCAACCTTGTGAATCGTGCGCGCCAATTGCCTCTCGACATCTGCATGGGCGGTGCGTGCGAGCAGCAGACTCCCATCGCGCTCATCGACCGCCAGTCGCCACACCCGCTGCAGGAATCGGAAGACGCCCGCGATATCGCGTGTGTTCCATGGCTTCGATGCCTCGAGCGGTCCCATGTACATCTCATAGAGGCGGAAGGTGTCCGCCCCGTACTCGGCAATCACATCGTCAGGATTCACGACATTCCGCAGGCTCTTCGACATCTTGGCGACGATCTGCACCACACGCTCGCCGCTCGCACGCTCCATGAATGTGCCGTCGCTCCGTTCCTCGACCTCATCGACCGGCACGAGCGAGCGATCAGCACGTTGGTAGGCGTAACTGGTGATCAGGCCCTGATGGAAGAGTCGCGCCATCGGCTCCGCGGTGCCGACATGCCCAAGGTCGAAGAGCATCTTGTGCCAAAAGCGTGCGTACAGCAGATGCAGCACGGCATGCTCGCTTCCACCCACGTACAGATCGACGCCATTCTTCCCCATCCAGTAGCGCTCCGCTTCTGGATCGACGAATGCGCTCCCACACTTCGGTGAACAGTAACGAAGGTAGTACCAGCAGCTGCCAGCCCATCCGGGCATCGTGTTCGTTTCGCGCGTGACAGGTGTCGATGGGGGCAACAGCGATGGATCGACACCCGCCTCACCCGCAGTGGTGGCAACCCACTCGCGCGCTTTCGCGAGCGGCGGCTGTGGTGTGTCGCTTTCCACGGGGCTGTAGTCCGCAAGCGGCGGCAGTCGCACGGGGAGCGCGCGGTCGCCCACGGGATAGTGATTGCCCTCCGCATCAAAGACCACCGGGAAGGGCTCACCCCAGTAGCGCTGTCGGCTGAACAGCCAGTCGCGGAGCCTGTACTGCACGCGAAGGGATCCGGCGCCGCGCCCTTCCAGCCACGCGATGACCGCACGCTTCGCCTCCGCTGTTCGCATGCCCTTGAGATGCAGTCCGGATGCCTGGCTCTCGCTGTTCACACTCGTGCCTTCACCCGTGGTCGCTGCTTCGCCTGTCCACGGGACTCCATCGATCTCCACCACCTGCACGATTGGCAGCGTGAACGCCTTCGCGAACTCGAAGTCGCGCTCATCATGTGCGGGGACAGCCATGATCGCACCCGTGCCATAACCGATGAGCACGTAGTCCGCGGTCCAGATCGGAATGCTCTTGCCCGTCGCGGGGTTCACCGCGAAGAGCCCGGTTGCAACGCCGCTTTTCTTCTTGGATTCCTGCCGCTCCACATCCGAACGATTGCGCGCCCATGCCACGTAGGCGGCGAGTTCCTCATCCGCCCCGCGCGCGATGGCGCGCTGCACCAACGGATGCTCCGGCGCCACGACCATGTAGGTCGCCCCGAAAATCGTGTCGGGGCGCGTTGTGAAGACCGTGAGAGGCTCCCGCTCACCATCGACCGCGAAATGGATCTCCGCGCCTTCACTGCGCCCGATCCACTCCGTCTGCATGGTGCGAGTCGAATCAGGCCAATCCACGGTCGCCAGATCCGCCAGCAGTCGATCCGCATACGCCGTGATGCGAAACATCCACTGCCGAAGCGGCATCCGGACAACCGGATGTCCGCCGCGCTCGCTGCGTCCATCGATGACTTCCTCGTTTGCCAGAACGGTGCCCAGTTTCGCGCACCAGTTCACCATCTGCGTGCCGAGGTACGCCAAGCGAAACGAATCGAGATAGGCCTGCCGCTGCCGCCGAGTGCAGGCACTCCACCGCGTGTGCACGCCCGGCGCGGTCTCGATGCTTCGGTCTTCGCCGGCAAGTCGTGACTCCAACTCTGCAATGGGCCGTGCAGCCTGCACCGCCGGATCGAACCAACTGCCATACGCCAGCAGCCAGATCCACTGCGTCCAGCGGTAGTAGTCCGGATCGATCGTCGCGAACTCGCGCGACCAGTCGTACATGAATCCGAACCGCTGCAATTGCCGCCGGAAGTTGTCGATCGCCTTCTTGGTCGTGACCTCCGGGTGAACACCCGTGGTGATCGCGTACTGCTCAGCGGGCAATCCGAATGCGTCCCATCCCATCGGATGCAGAACCTGAAAGCCGCGCATCACCTTGTAGCGCGAGAGGATGTCCGTCGCGGTGTAGCCCTCGGGATGTCCGACATGGAGCCCAGCACCCGAGGGATACGGAAACATGTCGAGCACATAGAACTTCGGCTTCGAGGCATCGAAACCCGCTTCACCCGGGTTCGGCACGCGCATGGCACCGCTGCGTTGCCACTCAGCCTGCCAGCGCAGTTCGATCTCGCACGCCAAGCGCGCGTCATACCGATGCGGTGTTTGCTGATCGACCATGGAAGCGGACGAAGGATACGGCGCAGCGCCACACACGCGACCGCGCTCCCCCGGTCGACATCGGTACGCCTCCTGCGCAGCGAGTGGAGATCAGAACCCGACCGAGTTCTTCGTGCCCTGCTTTGTCATGTCAACCGTCTTCGTCCACGCCTCCAACCCAGATCGAATGTTGGTGAGCGTCAAACGGAAGGTGTAGGTGGTCTGTTGCGTGTTGCCGGCTTGGCGCTTGACCTGCGTGATCTTGCCGGACAACGAGAAGTCCGGGGAAGGCATCCCATCGACCGCGTTTCCTTGACGGAACGCCTGTGCACGGAGCTGCTCCTGCGCAGTCTTGTCCTCCGCATTCGCGCCGAATGTCGTGACCACGGTCGCCTGACCGCTGTTCACCAACTGCTCACGCATGCGGTAGAGCAACTCACCCACATCGAACTGCGAGCTTGTGTCATTCACCACCTTGTCGATCACAAGTTGCGCGGGCTTGGCATTGGCGGTCTTGAGAATGCCGGTCTCGATGAGCGACTCCAGCATGCCCGATGACGCCTTGAGAATGTCCTGCATATCCACATCGCCGACGCTCACGATCGACTGTGGGCTCCCCGTCTCAACGTACTTGGCGGGCGAACCGCACCCGAGGACAACAGAGAGGCTCACGATGCTGAAGGATGCGGCAGAACGAGCGGCAAGAGATTTCATGGGTCACTCCACAGTGTGTCGAAGGGGGCGGATGATTCGGTTGAGAAACGTCGTCAGGTCACTCGTCGGCGCGCCGAACTTGCAGGCGGAAGTCCGTCGCCGCTTCACTCGGCGCAATCGCGCGGATTGTGGTGGAGCCTCCCGAGGGGACATTGCCAGTCTTCCAAACGGAGAGCTGCGATGGAATCACACTGCCGTTGGCATCGACCCAATCGAACCGATAGGAAAACCCGCGGTAGCTGAAGCCATTATTGATCACATCCACCTGCACTTCGAGCGGACCACCCTTGCTCGGGAACATGCGCACCTCACCGGCGCGCAAGAAGATCTGCGTGAGTGCATCGTTCACCTGCGTGTTTGTCGGGACGGCTGTCGCAGAAGGTGTCGTGCGGGTGTAGGTCGTGTTGACCGAACCGCACGCCGTGAGTGCTGTGGCGGTGGCAAGCAGGACGATTCGAAGTTTTCGGGTCATGTTCATGGCTGTTGCTCCGTCTGCTCGGGCGCCACCGGCTCGGGCGCAACCGTTTGAATGGTACGCGGGGCTGCACTCACTTGTGGCGCTGGAGGAACGGCCACCGCCAATGACGCATGCTGAACCACGGGCGGCGCGCCTGCAGATGGCATCGTGACGAACACGATGTTGGGTGACTTGGGCTGCACGGGAACGCTGCACAGCGGCGCACCACCGGGTCGCCGCAGTTCAATCTGCCCACTCTCTGGCGTCGTCAAACGAAGCAGATCGATGCGCTTTGGCATCTGCCCCCAGCTTCGGAGATCGGCAGCCGTGGATGCCGCCTGATAGGCGATCCCTGCAATCTGCACGGCAAGGCCAACCGTACTGTCGCTCTGCGCAGCCGCACTGCTCGCTGCGTAGGTTGCGGCAGCCTTTGTCGCTGAACTGATGATCTCCTGCGTCACAATGGTCGGCAGACGCGCATCAAACTCTGCTCGCACCATCGCATCCATGTCGGCGAGCGTCACAGACTGCGCGACCGCGCCCTGCGCCTCTGCGCCACCACTGTCCGCCTCGATCGCGCCGAGCGCGTCATCCCGCACCTTGAAAACGGGGAATGCAGCCGAGACATAGTTGACGGGGCCGACAGGAATCGGGATATCCAGGCGGAATTCGTCGTAGTACGGCGCCAGCCCTGAGAGGAAGAACACCCATGTGACGGGCATCGTGCCTGCAGAGGGGTTCTCGTCGATCAGAGCGATATCGAGCGCGGCGGGGGCGAATCCTGGAATCATCTCCTCCACTGCACGCAGATCGGCGCGGGCGTTCTGGCGGTCGCCAAGGTCTGCGGATGTCGACAGCAGAAAGACGGCGCGCAGATAGTTCGTGAACGGATTCGGCAGCACGGCCATCCCATTCTGTGTGGGCGGGTTCCCCTGACGCGCTCGGACCTGCGTGAGCGCACCCGCCGCCGTGGAGTCGCTCCACCCCTTCTCTCGCCACGCCTCATCAGCGCTCGCCTGTTGCTTGGCGATCTCCTCCTGAAAGCGACTCTTCGCATCCTGTTGAAAGTCGCGGGCACGGTTCAGCTTCAGTCGCGCGGAATCGAAGTTGCCCCGTTCAAGATCATTGATGCTGTCGAATGTGCACACCATGATGCGCTCGGGCGGCGTGCCGCGGTAGATCCGGATGGTCTGGTTGACGACCGTCGTTGCAACCGCCTCGGTCACCTTTGCTTCAGCCTTCTCGTCCAGGTACGGCTTGATCTCCTCGAATGCTCGGCGGTACCAGAGGTCACTGCGCTCCCATGACTTCGCAATCTGTGCCGTGCGCGCTGCCGCCAAGAAATAGATAAGTCGGTCTTGCTCATCCTTTTCCGCTTTGGCCGCCGCTTCGCAGGCCATGGCCTCCGCCTTTGGATACTCCCCGGCGATGAGCGCCGCATCAATCTGCTTGGTGGTGCGCCGCAGGTCTTGTTGGCAGCCAAATGGCGACGAGGCACCTACGAAGGCTGCGCACAGGAACGCAGCACGAAGCGCACGCTGAACCGAACCCTCGCTGCAGGACGCTGCCCCTTCCATCACGGACCGAGGAGTTGCCACCAAATCGACTGCCCTCCAAGGTTGAGATTCTGCACATTTCCCGTGTCAAGCCGAATGTTGCTGTTCTTCAGAAACTCTGCGACGGCCTTCACCTTGATGATCTCCGCCTCGCGCAGCACAGCGCCGTTCTTCAAGTCATTGAAAAAGACCGCATAGCGTTCCCAGTTGGCACGACCCTCTGGCGAGAACTGCATGGGAATGGAAAGTGCAAGCCCTGCCTTCACATTCACCATGCGCTCAACGGGCTCCAAACCCGGGCGCTCGAGCCGAAGCCTGTGAAGTCCTGGACGAACGCGGATGGTGCCGGGGGTCTGCCCGACCACGATGCCATCCACCATCACCGACACATTCATCGGCTCAAGCTTGTAGAGGTTGGGCACAATGGTGTAGTCGCCATCGGCACCACGCACCGCATCAGGCACACTCAAGTCGGCGAGAACAGCGTTGACCTGCACGTCGACCTCTGCAGCCCCCTCATTCGCCAGACGCACGCTGTTTGATGCCACAGCCGCTGACAGTGCGGCACCAATCTGACTCGCGGCGTCCATGAGAAGCGGGTTGATCGTGTCGAGCGTGGTGGCGACCTCCGGCGTATCACGGACGGCGAGGCGTGCCGGCACAGTGCCCGCAGCGATACTCCCACCGTTCGAACCGTCCAGAATCTGATAGGTGGCGCGCAGATTCCACTCGCGGATGAGAGTCTTGGTTTTGATCGTTGGATCATCGAACGCTCGCTCCGTCTTGTCGTAGGTGGTGATCGCTGCCGTCAGGAGATAGTCCGCACCCATGAGTGCTGCGAGAGCCGTGGCGGATGCGCGGTCCGACTGCAGACGATCAAAGAGCTGCGACTCGGGCGGAGCAGTACCGGCGTTCGGCCCCGATGCCGCGAATCGGTTGACCGCGTTCATGACATCTTCGCGGCGGATCAGTTCAAACTGGCTCGTTGGAAGCGCCGCCGCAATATCGTCCTCAAAGACGCTGACCTTGTCCTCCGGAACACAGAGAGGCCGTTGCTTGACGAAGATGGCGATCTTTCGAGGCGCGGCGGTCGCAGTGCCACCACCTGCTGCGCCGACTCCGGGGCCTGTGGGCATCACACGCACTGGCTGCGAATCGGTACCCACGGGCTGAGGCGTTCGACCGGTTGGTGCTGCGGGCGATGTGGCTCCACCTCCTCCACTTGCACTGCCTGTGGCGCGACCATTCGGATCAATGCCCGCCGGCAAGCCCTGCGGACGCGCGCGCATGATCGAACCGCGGTCGATGCCGAGATCCTCGATCGCTTGTGCCGTCGAAAAACGGCTTCCGGCATCGGTCACGCGCGCCCATCCGATGTGGACTTCCTCGGAACCGAGGGACTTTCCCGTCTCGGGATCGACCATGTCTGCCCCCGGAGCGAGCACTTCCCAGATCTGTCCCGTCTCGACTCCAGAGTCCTTGGTTCGATTGAAAGTGATTTGCCCCATCGTGTAGCCGACGACACGTGCCGGCATCAAACCCTCGGAAATCGCGCGGGAGGCCGTTGTGGCGAACAGCGCCGTCACCTTGCCAATCAGCGCGTTGGTCTTGCGCCCAGTCTGCTCGACGCCTCCGAGAATCTCGTCCAGAGCCGCCTCGTTCAGCGCAACCGATGTCGCGCGCAGGAGAACGCCCGATGAGGTATCGAAGATGCGCACGGAACCCTGCAACTGAATGGTGCGGCGCTCCGCGTTTGAATCACCAAACTGCCCCTTCAGCACCGTGCGCTCCACCACATCCTGAAAGTTCTCGATCGATACCGTCGCCAGATAGCGCGCACCTGCAAGTTGCAGCTGCTTTGCAGTCTGTGGATCGAGCGTGTCAACATTGCCGCTGGCTGCAAGGCTCTGCTCACGAAGCACAGCAGGAAGATCCGCGCGCGCGACGACATCGAAGCGCCCACCTGCGCTGAGAGCGTTGATGAGTTGCGGATCCGTGCTCTGCACGATCTGCTCAAGCACATTGAGCTGCCCATCCGCCGTCGCCTGCGTGAGCACGGCGCCTGTCACGGAAACATCGCGTACGGCGATACGAGGCTTGCCTGATGCAGCGGCATCCTGCACCGACGCACTCGCCGGGCCGGACAAGATTGCCCACGCGGCGATCAGCGAAAGAGCACCGCCAGACAGCAGGGCAGACCATCCAACAGCGAGCGAAGAGGAGACGCCCGCGGATCGCCGCGAGCCTGAGCGCAAAGGTGTCGACATGCACAAAAGAATAGCCACACCGAGGGTGCAGACCTGCCCTGCACGACGAATATGCCCCCGCGGTCTACGCGCTGTCACTGCGCCTGCTGGCGCCGCAGCTGGAAGTGGTTCGGGTGCTCCTGCATGTACTTGAGCGCGTCGCCCACCACATAGAAACTCCCCGTCACGCACACCAGATCCTCGGGCGTTGCCGCGCGAAGCGCCAACATGATCGCTTCGCCCGCTGTGCGCGCCACTTGGCTCATCTTCCCGCTCCGTTCTTGGAAGAGCTTCTGAAGCTCATGTGGATCTGCCGCGCGCGGATTGCCTGTGGCGCGTGTGAAGATGACCTTGTCTGCGCCAAGATTCAATCGGTCAAGCATCTCGCCGACGTCCTTGTCTTGGCAGCAACCGAACACCGCGACCATGCTGTCATAGGGGACATGTGCGCCAACGCAACGCATCAGCGCATTCAGGCTTGAAGGATTGTGTGCGCCGTCCACGAGCACACGCGGACGGTCACTCACCAGATCCATGCGACCCACGATTCGCGTCTTCGCCAATCCGGCCGTCACGAGGTGCTCTGGGCACTCGAAACCTGCTGCACGCGCTGCATCGATTGCCGCCAGTGCAAGACCGCAGTTCGTCGCTTGATGCTCGCCGGGCAGCGGCACCGGCAGATGCTCGATGCGCGTCTGCTTGGTGTAAAAGCACACGCGCGTGTGCGGCCCGAGTTCGGGCGACGTGCAGAAGCGACTGGAGAACTCGATATCACGGTTCACGATGCGAAGTTCGGCGCCCGCGCGCTCCGCCACTTCGGCAAAGACACGGTTCACCTCAGGCTGCGCATCAAAGACGATCGCGGGAACGCCACGCTTGAAAATCCCGGCCTTCTCACGGGCAATCTTGCCGACCGTGTCGCCGAGGATTCGCGTGTGGTCGAGGTCGATCGTCGTCACGACGCTCGCGAGAGGCGTGATCACATTGGTGGAATCGAGACGTCCACCGAGCCCAACCTCGATGACAGCGATGTCCACCGCTTCACTCGCAAAGTGCTTGAACGCCATCGCCGTGATCGCCTCGAAGAACGTTGGCTCCACCTTCGCGCGCCTGGCAGCGGACTGGACCTTCTTCGCCATCTCGACGAATGCGGGCTTCGAGATCATCTTGTGATCGACTGTGACCCGCTCACGCACGTCGATAAAGTGCGGGCTTGTGTACACGCCGACGGTATAGCCGCACTCCTGCAGCATGTGCGCGATCATCGCACAGGTCGATCCCTTGCCGACTGTGCCCGCCACATGAATCGTCTTCACCTCGTCCTGAGGATCACCCAGTGCCGTCAAGAGGGCCCGCATGCGATCCAACTTGAACGCACCGTCGTCGTAGCGCACCGATCGCATTCGCTCAATGTCAGGCCGATCCGCCAGCCAGCGCAGCGCAGCTTGGTAACCATCGATGACCGTCTTCCGCGGTTTGGCGGTCTCGGAAGCCCGCGGCGGCGTCAGCGTCCCCGCGCCGCCCCCACGCGTCTTGCTGGCTGAGGCGTTCACCTTGCGGGCAGGACTCTTCGACACTGGCTTGCTTGACATGGGGGGGTGAGTGTAGTCCTCTCGTGCATGAAGTCCAAACACATCAAGGCGGCGCTGCAACACGAGGCCTGGCGAACACTGCGAATCATGAGTGAATTCGTCGATGCCACCGACACCATGGTCCGAGTGGGCCCAGCCGTTGCGGTGTTCGGGTCGGCGCGCACGCGACCTGAGCGCCCCGAGTACGCACAAGCCGTCGAGTGCGGGAAGCAACTGGCCCAACGCGGCTTCGCGGTCATCACGGGTGGCGGCCCCGGCATCATGGAAGCTGCCAACAAAGGCGCGCTCGATGGCGGCGGCGTCAGCGTCGGCCTGAACATCTCGCTCCCCTTTGAGCAGAAGCCCAATCCATTTCAAAGCGTCGAACTGACCTTCCGATACTTCTTCATCCGCAAGGTGATGTTCGTCAAGCACGCGCGCGGGTTCATCATCTTTCCCGGCGGCTTCGGAACCATGGATGAACTTTTTGAATCGCTCACGCTGATCCAGACATTGAAGATTGTCCCCTTCCCTGTCGTGCTCGTCGGCATGGCGTTCTGGAAGCCCCTGCTCGACTGGATGCGTACAACGCTGGCCGAGGAGTTCGGCACCATTTCACGCGAGGACTTCGAACTCTTTCATGTCACCGATGATGTCGGTGAAGCCGTGAACATCGTCCATGAGGTTCACGCAGGGCGCCGCCTCTGGGCACCCAAGTTGCCGAGATTCGCATCCGATCCGGCGCCGACCGAAGAAGAAGGCATCCACCCGCGCCGCCACTTCAAGGGCGATGCGTATCTCGGTGTCGACAATCTGGAGTGACGGCGCCGTGCGGCACTGAGCGACGGCCATCGCCGGCGCTCGCCATCAGCGCCACTCGTGGCGTGGGTAACGACGGCGCAGTTCTGGGCGCAACTGCGGATAGAGCACGCGCCAAAATGCGGGCAGATCGCTGGTGATCTGCAGCGGCCGGCGGTGCGGCCCAAGGATCTCCAGCAGTACGGGAACGCGCCCCCCGCCCACACATGGCGTCGTTTCGAGCCCGTACAGATCCTGAATCTTCGCGGCACCCCGTACCGGCTGACCGATCTCGTACTGCAGCCGCATGCGGAAGCCGCGTGGAAGCGCGATTTCTGTCGGTGCCATCGTTTGAATGAAACGAAGATCCTCGTGGGACAGTGCGCCTTGAAGGACCTCGAGCGATGATCGCCCACGCACTTCGCTCCACCGCGTGGCCCCTGTCGCCCATTCTGCAAAGAGGATTCGCAGGTCATCATCGCCATACACATCGAGTCTCCGATCAGGCGCCAATGCAGACACCCAACGAACTCGTGCAATCCAGGGGACGCTCCGCTCCTCCCAATCATCCGGACGTCGACCATCGGCGATCATCTGTGCAGCGATCACATCAGCCGCTGCACCCACCTCGCGCGGAGGACGGACGGTCGCATCAATCACGACCTCGTCGAAGAGCCGCTCCTCCACCGAGACAACAGCCTCACGTTCCGCATCCCAGCGTTCTTCATGCTTCCTCGTGAAGCGCTGCGGCAGCGTCGCCTCCACCCAAGACAGATGAAGGCCGTTCACCATGGCCAGCATGGTTTGCGCGGCGTCACCTTCGCCGATCTGGCGAACATCGAAGGCCAGCAGTGGGCCAGCACCTTGATGCAGGCTGGAACGGTCGATCGCCACCTTACGCCTGCCGCGCATTGCGGCGTGTGGACGCTGTGCATCAATGCGCCATCCGACGCGGTCGGGAAAGCCAAGCATGAACGCCGCTGCGACTTCCGCATCATCATCTGGATGTGCCCCCTCGTCCGGCACCGCCCCCTGTGCGCAGGACTGCGCAGCGCGCTGCAAGTGGGCCGAGGCACGCTCGATCTCCCGCGCCAACACGACATCCACACGCCCACGGCCCCCGCGCTTCCACGCTTGCCACGCGCGTTCACGCGCCGTGAGATCTCCCGGCAGATCGCCGCGCTCGAGCGCCCCACGGAGTGCCGCTGCATCCTCCCGCTCAAAGGGATCTCGCTCTGCAAGCAGCGCAGCCCACCAGGACACGCGCGCCGCCACGCCGCGTCGCGCACCCTCGAGCAGCGCCCGTGCAAGCCGCGGATGTGCAGGAATGCGGGACATCGCGAGTCCGTCTGCGGTCAAAGTGCCATCCGCCCCGACTGCACCGCACTGCCGCAACACATCCTCCGATCGCGCGAGTGACGCAGGCGTTGGGGCATCGATCCATGGAAATGCAGTGACATCATCAAGCCCGGCAGCACGGAGCGAGAGCACCGCCTCCGAAAGATCGATGCGGTGTACCTCTGGTGTCTCGAACGCGGCTCGGCGCGCATGCGACGCGGTGCTCCACAGCCGCACGCATGCACCGGGCCCCGTCCGCCCCGCGCGACCAGACCGTTGTGCAGCGCTCGCCTGACTGATCGGCTCGATGCGAAGCGCATTCAAATCGCGCTGGAGATCGAAGCGGTGAATGCGCGCGACGCCGCCGTCGACAACCCAACGAATACCGGGAATCGTCAGGCTCGTCTCCGCGATGTTCGTGGCAAGAATCACACGGCGCTTCGCGCACGGCTCGAAGACGCAGTCCTGCTCTTCGGGCTGCTGTCCGCCGTGCAGCGGAAGCACTTCGATCTGTGCCGAGGAACGTGCTGCGCGAATCATCTCCAGTGTGCGCGCGATCTCGCCGCGACCGGGCAAGAAGACGAGCCCATCCCCACCAAAGCGTTCAACCGCCTCGATCGCTTCCTGCGCTGCGCGCGCACACGGATCCTCGCCGCTCCTTGTATCCGCACGATGCTCGATCGCCACGGGATGCAGTCGCCCCTCGATCTGCAGCGGCTCCACTTCCAAGGAACGCGACAGTCGCGCCGCATCGAGCGTCGCGCTCATGACGACCAGCGCGGGCGCGCCGCCGCTGCCGCCGCTCGAGACTCGTTCCCCCCGCGCCCGTTGTCGAGCGAGCGCCTGTGCGCGCAGCACAAGTCCCACCGAAAGATCTGACGAGAGCCCACGCTCGTGGAACTCATCGACGATCACTGTGCCGATGCCATCGAGCCCACCGCGTGCAGTCGCCATCCGCACGAACAGACCATCGGTCATGAACAGGATCCGCGTGCGATCGCTTTCATTCCTGTCGAAGCGCGTGCGCCAGCCGACGAGATCGCCCTCGCGCGAACCCATCTCCTGTGCCACGCGCCGCGCCACCGCACGCGCCGCCAACCGCCTCGGCTGCAACACCACGATCCGCCCCGCATCGGTGAACCCCGCACGTGCGAGTACTTGCGGCACTTGGGTCGTCTTGCCAGATCCGGTCTCTGCCACAAGCACAAGCCGCTGCGCATCACGCAACTGGCGCACGATCTGTTCAGCATGCTGCAGTACCGGCAGCGCCGGCACGAGCGGATCAGAAGGCATCCGAGTAGCGCTTGCGCACGTCCTGCAGGAAACGCGAAATCTGCCCCTGCTGTTTCGGCGACGCCGTGACTTCGACTTCGCGCGTCCAGATGCTCATGAACCCAAGCGCGCCATCCTCGCTGAGCTTTGGCACCTCGCGGTCCTTCATGCGTTCCTCGCCACGCGATGAGTCGCGGCGAATGCGGTCCACACGCTCCTTGTCGCTCACATCGCGCTCCCGACCCGTCGCCAGGCGTTCGCCCATCTTGCTCCACTCGATGACCCAGCGGTCGATGTAGGCCTCCCGCTCGCCAGGCGCCGTATTGAAGTAGCCATCGGCCCCCTGCCAAAGAATGTCGCGCGCAAGCACGCGGACATTCTGTGTCATCTGCTGTCGCACAGGACCCGTGACCCCCGCCATGAATCCGGCCATCGCGGCGCTCTCCGCCGCCTCCATGCCACGGAACCGATCCGTCAGTTCCCGCAGGAAGCGCATCCGTTCCTCGAGCGGCAGCTCATTGAAGTCGTCCATCGCGAGATAGCCAAGGACATCATCGACGGGAGTGTCGAAGATCGATGGCGGCGGCTTCCAACGCACAACCGCCCACCAGTAGGCGCCGCCACCCACGAGTGCGAGCAGCAGCACGACAGCTGTTCCGCGCACAATCGCGCTACGCCGCTCACTCAGCCAGTCGATGAGATCACGAAGGTCCATACTGCATCTCGCTGCATGACGCAGGGTACCCGCGCACGGTCAGGGATCCTCCGCTTCAAACTCCGCCTTGATCGCACGAGCGGATCCATCGAGATACACCCCGTTTCTTGGAATCCGCGTGCCCCCCGTGTGGCGATCCGCACTGTCGAGCAGCAGCGGGAAGAGCCCATTGCTGTCCTCGTCCAGCAGCGCCAGCACCAACTTCGACTCAGTCTGCAGACGGAGTTGCTCGCGCTGCACGGGCGATGAATTCTGCGGCATCGCGAGCAGCACCTGCAGCACTTGGAACTGTATCTCGGGCGTGAAGCGAATCAGCCCTGGGAAATACGTGTAGCTCGTCCCCGTTTCGAGCGACTCACTGTCGACATCGGAGGGACAGAGCCATGTCGGGCTGTCGACTGCCAGGAACTTCGAAAGCAGGTTCGGCAAACCACCCTCGGTTCCATCGGGAGTCACCACCGGCAAGAAGTCGCACATGGGCAGCAGACCCTTGTTCGCGGTCTGATACGACTGTATCGCCGTGTAATTCTGTCGAAGGTTGCTGAGGCAGCCGGCGTTCTGACTCTCACGTTGAATCATCTTGTAGGCGGGCACGGTGATGCCAAAGAGCAACACGATGATGCCAATCACCACCAACGCTTCCACCAGCGTGAATGCTCTCGCACGGGCTTTTCGGTCCGAAGGCTTCACGCCCCAATGGTAGTCACAGGAGCCGCAAAAACCGCATCGACAAAGCGCTTTGGATCGAATGGCTCGACGTCCTCTGGCTGTTCACCAACGCCGATCAGTTTCACAGGAATCCCGAGCGCATCATGGATCGCCACTGCGACACCACCGCGCGCGGTGCCATCCATCTTCGCCAAGAACAGCCCCGTCACTGCCACCGCTTGCCGAAAAGCCGTTGCCTGCACGATCGCGTTCTGTCCACTTGTGGCATCCAGCACCAGCAGTACCTCATGCGGCGCGCCAGGAATCTGCCGCGCGATCACATCGCGAATCTTGGTGAGTTGACGCATCAGGCTCGCTTCGTTGTGCAAACGACCAGCCGTATCCACAAGCAGCACATCGACACCTCGCGTCACCGCCGCCTTTGCCGCATCAAATGCGACCGCGGCGGGATCGCCACCGGTGGAACCCTTCACAACCTCCACACCGAGCCGCTGCGCCCAAATACCAAGCTGCTGCACCGCACCAGCCCGATACGTGTCCGCAGCCGCAAGCAGCACCGAGCGACCCGACTTGCGGATCGAATGTGCGATCTTCGCGACGCTCGTGGTCTTCCCCACACCATTGACACCAACGACCAGCACCACCGCCGGCTTGGCCACACCGACTGCGATCTCGCGCGACCCACCACTGCCACCCAAGAGACGATCCGCGAGTACTCGCTTGAGGTACTCCAGCGCATCCTCCCCGCGCTCCATCCTTCCCGCGCGAAACTCCGCCCGCAGTGATGCCACGATTTCACGAGCAGCATTGACTCCGACATCTGCCGCAACGAGTTGCGCCTCGATCTCCGTCAGCAGTTCATCGCTGAGGCGGCGTCCATGCAGCACGCTGCGCAGTCCTGCGCCAACAGCGGAAGCGGTCTTGGAGAGCCCGCGGCGAATCGCATCAAAGGTGGAGGCAAAGAGCATGGGCGCAGCCTCACGCCACCCGATCACCGGGCTGCTGCTCGGTGCGGCTGATCGCGATGCGATCGAGGATCGCATTGATGAACGCGTAGCTGCGCTCTGTGCTGTAGACCTTCGCCAATTCCACGGCACCATTGATCGCCAGCGGCGCAGGAACGCCGCCATGCACGACTTCCCAGTAGCCGATGCGAAGAATGTTTCGGTCCACGCTCGCCTGACGGTTCGTCGGCCACTCGGGTGCGAGCGCGGTCACATCACGGTCGGCATCCACTCGCGAATCCCACGCTGCGCGTGCAAGCGTCATGCCACCATCGACAGCTTCGGGAGGAAAGTCGCATTCCCAGTGATTGGGATCACTCGGTCGCGTCTCGCTCGCGCGCGCGCGGAACGAACGCGCAAGCAGATCGCCCTCGCCAGGACCGCCGCCCAGATCGAACTGAAACAGCGCCTGCAGCGCACAGCAGCGCTCATGGTGCGAGGCACTCACCGCACCGATCCTGCGCCGCGGGAGGCGCTGCCCACCGAACTGGCGGAGAGCGACCGAATCGCGGCGACCGCATGAAGCGCAGCACCCATGGCTTCCTCGCCCTTGTTGCCCTTCGTGCCACCCGCACGTGCCCGCGCCTGCTCGATCGTCGCGCATGTCAGCACACCGAAACACACTGGCTTGCCGCTGTCGAGTCCGACGCGCATCAAACCATGCGCAACGGCATCGGAGATGTAACGGTCATGACTGGTCTCTCCAGTCAGCACGCAGCCGATCGCAACGACCGCGTCCACATCCGAACGCTGCGCAGCCGCTGATGCGATCACCGGCAGCTCAAATGCGCCCGGCGCCATGACCTGCTCCAGGCGATCCGAGCGACCACCGGCACTCTCGAAGATGCGCCGCGCCCCAGTGGCCAGCGTTCCACTGATGTCCGAGTGATAGGCGCTCACCACAAGGATGACTGTCATGTCGTTGGCACGGGGGAGCGAATGATCCGCGGCATGATCGGAGGACTTCATAGGGGGAACGCGATGGTAGCCTCGCAACATGGCGGGCGTCGCACGCAAAGTGCTCTCCGCAGTCGAACTGACGCGTGCGTCGATGGCATTCGGTGCCATCACCGATTTATGGCTCATCGTCATTCTGTCACGCACGAGACCGGAGTACCACTACATGCCTGTGGCGACCATGCCGCTCGCACAGGCGTTGGTGGCGTCGGCCATCATCGCGATTGGACTGTTTGCCTTCGGAGCAACACTGAACGATCTCCTCGACGCGCGGCGTGACCGCGTCTTCAGCCCTCATCGTCCGCTCGCAGCAGGTGATCTTGGCGGCACGCAAGCGCTGACAGTTGCGCTTGGATCGCTGCTGATGGCCATCGCTGGCGCCGTGCTCTTTGGCAGCGGCGCACTCCTGATCAGCCTGACCGTCGCAGGCGGTCTTGTTTTCTACAACGGTGCGGGCAAATACATCCCGGGTGTCGGCATCATGACGATCGGCTTGCTGCACGCGGCACAGATGTTGATCCCCAACGACCAGTTCACCTTCACGCTGCCCGCATGGCTTGCGATGACGCATGCACTGGTCGTTGCCGTCGCTGTGCACATTTTGCATGGCAAGCGACCGCCGCTCTCTCGGCGCGCGATCGCATCGGTGGTCGCAGGTTGGATCGCCTGGAGTAGCGTGCTGATTGGTTTGGGAGTCATGCGATCTTCCGGTTCGTTTTGGCCGAATGATGCTCCCCTCTGGGGTGCGCTCCTGCCGGTGCTCGCCGCGGCTGGGTTCGGCGCCGTGCTGCTGCGCAAGATCCCGCGAGCACTGACGCCGCGGATCGCAGCTGAGAAGGTCGCGCGGTACGGCGCGCTCTGGCAATCGGTCTATGCAGCCTCATGGCTCTTCGCATGGGGGCAAATTGGGTGGGGATTCATCGCACTCGTCATGGCGGCGTTCGCGTTTGGCCTGACCATCGCGCTGAAGGAAGTGTCGACCACACTGCATGACCCGCTGGGCTTTCGCGGCTAAACCATTCTCGTCATACCATCCGCCCCAACGATGGTTCTGAGCGATCGGCGAGAAACAGACACGGTGCGCCGCCCCGCGACGAACATCCTGGACGCGATCGTCCGGCGCAGGTTCGCACGATTCGTCCTCATGCTCTGTGTGCTGCTCTGCGCATCGCATGCAGAGGCACAGGAACTCCGCGCCGTGCCGATCACGGGTGAGTCCCTCGGCGGATTCGTCATCCCGGTCGAACCAGTCATCGGCGACATCCAGATCGAAGGCGTTCGCGTGTGGACGTGGACAGTCGACGATACGCAGCGGATCCAACTTGCAGGTGACGTGCAGGTTCGCTTCGGTGGCTACTTCTTCACCAGCACCGATGCCGTCGTCTGGATCAACCGCATCCCAAGCGCCGCAGGACTGATCAATCAAATCGCCATCTATTTCCCAGAGGCGGAAGAACCCACGCGCCGTGCTGGCCTGGGAGCGAGCGGAAGCGACTTGCTCGTCACCGGCAGCAGCCGCGGCGAAGTGAAACTCTCGGCAGTGATGGTTGACCAGAAGCCGCCACCGAGCGGCAGCGTGCTCACCGCCGCGACTGCACGCGTGAAGCGTTACCTCGAGTCGGTCGCGCGCGGCGCACTCTTGCAGCGCAGGCCCCAAGTGGATTCGCCGCCGCCCCCACCGCGGGACCCGCCGCTGCTGATCGGCGCTTCACCGGTTCCACCGCCACCCGAGCCGACGCTTCCGACACCGCTCGTTCGTGCAGCGAAGGACAGCGCGGAGATCTTCAGCCCGCGTGGATCGGTCTCCTTCTCCGCAGGCGATGTCTCCATCGACAACGCACAGAACTGTGTCATGCTGGCGGGCACCGTGCGCGTGGATTACACCAGCCCACCCGGTGAGGGTCCGCTGCGCGAACTGCAACTCTCCGCCGACCGGGGCGTGGTGTTCCTCAAGCCCGAATCCACGAAAGGTGCGGCTGAGGCGGGTGCTCTCCTCGATGCACGCGACATCGCAGGCATCTATCTCGAGGGAGATGTCATCGCGACCGACTCCAACTATGTGCTGCGAGGCAAGCGCGTCTACTACGACCTCGAACGCAACAAGGCAATCGTCCTCGATGCGGTCATGCGCACCACGATGCGCAACGGACTCCTTGCCTATGCACGGGCAGCGGAGATGCGTCAGATCGCAGCGGGCGAGTTCGAGGCGGACACCGCACGCGTCTCGACCAGCGAGTTCTTCACGCCACACCTCTCCGTGGGCGTCTCCAAACTGACCGTCACCGAAGACTCCTCTCCCGGCGGCTCGGGCAGCTATTTCACCGGGCAGCATGCCACGCTGCGTGCGAGCGGCGTTCCCTTTCTCTACTGGCCATACATCGCCGGATCACCCAATCAGATCCCGCTGAAGTACATCAATGTGGGCTTCAACGACTTCCTCGGAGTGATCGTCAAGAGCGACTGGGATCTGCTCGATCTGATGGGCATCGAGAATGCTGAACCGCTGACGGAAGTCCGACTGCTGCAGGAGGCGTATTCGAAGAACGCGGCGGGTCTTGGCGTCTCGGCTCAGGCGAACATCTTCGGGAGTGCAGCGAACATTCGGGCCATGGGTCTGTACGACTTTGGCAATCAGGAGCAGACCGCTGCAGGTGGACTTGTCACGAGTCCTATCCAGTACCGCGGCGACACAGAGGGCAGTTGGCGTGGCAACCTTGCGAGCGATGTCACTCTTGCAGTCGAGTTTGCTGTTTTCAGCGACTCCACCTACGCGTCGATTTTCAAGCAGAACGACTACCTCAATCGGCGGGAGTACGAGACGATGGGCTACTTGAACTGGCAAGACGGGAACAATTCCCTGTCGCTGCTGCTCAAGTACAACCCGAACAACTTCATCTCCAACGGATCGATCCTTGCCTCGCGCCCCTACATCACCGACAAGCTGCCGGAGCTGGCCTATCAGCGGTACGGCGATTCACTTTTCGGCGATACGGTCACTTGGTCGCAGCAGTATTCGGGCAATCTCATGCGGCTCGATCTGCAGTCGGGATCACCGTCGCAGCTCGGCATTCCATCGCTCGCGTTCTCGACATCGAGGCTCTATCCATCCAATCTCAGCGTGAAGAATGCCTACGAGTCCGCCGGCTATGACGGGCTGACGCGCTCGCGCATCTTCACGCGGCAGGAACTCTCACTGCCACTCCAGTTTGGTTCGCTGAAGGCGGTGCCTTTCGTGCATGGACAAGTCGCCGCGTACATCCTCAACAACTTCAAGGACTACAACCCTGGTGCTTCGGACTGGCGAGCCCTCGCCGGGGCGGGCAGTCGCTTCTCCACCGAGTGGACCGCCAACTACAACTCCGTGCGCAGCGCGTTCCTCGATCTGAATCGTCTTCATCATGTGATCCAGCCGAGCGCCATGCTGTGGTATGGCTGGAACTCGCAGAGCGTGCTCAGCATGCCGGTGTACGACCAGGACGTGGAAGCCACTTCGGGAGCAGCCGTTGCCCATGCTGCGATCTCCAACAAGTTGCAGACGATGCGCGGCGGTCCTGGCAACTGGCGTTCCGTCGATTGGCTCGTGCTGAATGTCGGTGCAGCAGTCGACAATCAAGGAAACTCGCTGCAGCCAACGACCACCGCGACCGACCCGTTCGGTCTGCAGTACTCGCAGTCACCCATGCCCACCTTCTATTCGTGGCGCCCTGAGTATTCGCAGTGGGGCGACCATGTCTATTCCAATGCAACCTGGCAACTGAGCGATGCGTTCTCGCTGTACGGGCAAGGCACCTACCTGCTCCAGAGCCGAGGCAACTCGCTGAACAGCTTTGGACTCACCGATCTTGGGCGTGGCACCATTGGTGGCAGCGTGCAGCAGTCGCCTGATGTGCGCGTCTTTGCGGAGTACCGCTATGTGAACACCTTCGGTGTCGCTGGCTATCCGGCCGACGAGTTCCTGCAGGGCGGATTCGCCTACCAGTTGAGCAAAAAGTATGCGCTGACCGTCGCGCCCCAGTACGACCTCATACAAGAGGACTTCCGCGCATTCTCTGCAAATCTGACCAGAACTTTCCCGGACTTCTTCCTCTCGATCGGCGCCTCGTACAACAAGATCACCGATCTCACTACCTTCAACGCCAGCATCCAGATTCCTGGAGCGGGTGGCGGCGGACTCGGGATCGATCCTGAATCTCTCGCGCAGGGCGGCTCACTCGTGCCGGGACTTGCCGAACAGTAGTTCGGGTGTCCCGCGCCGGTCATTCGGGGAACAGGCTCGAGCGGTCCTCTGTCGTCGGCGCAAATGCGAGATGGACATGCTTCGCGCCCGCGGCGGTGATGCGCCTGCCCTGCCGTGTGCGGGCGACGAATCCAGTTTGCAGCAAGAATGGCTCCACCACATCCTCCAGCGTGCCACCATCCTCACCCATCGATGCGGCGAGCGCTTCGACGCCAACCGGACCGCCTTGGTACACGCCGCCAAGCGTCGTCAGGTACTTGCGGTCGAGCGCATCGAGTCCAACCGCATCCACCGACTCCAACTCGAGCGCCGCATCGACCGTGCCCGTGCCGACCGACCCGTCGCCTCGCACGAGTGCGAAGTCATGAACGCGGCGGAGCAGACGCAGCGCCACACGCGGTGTCCCGCGACTGCGCGAAGCGATCATCGCAAGGGCATCCTTCGCCACCGAACCCACATCCAAAATGCGCGAGGCCCGCTCAAGGATCGCCAGCAAATCACCCTCCGGGTAGAAGCCCAGGTGATGCGTGATGCCAAAGCGCGTTCGAAGTGCCTGGGTCAGCAGACCAGGTCGCGTTGTCGCACCGATGATGGTGAATGGCTTCAAGTTGACCGTCACGACCTTGGCGTGCATCCCCGAATCGACCGTGAAGTCGATTCGAAAGTCCTCCATCGCGGGATAGATGTACTCCTCGACCGAAGCCGGCAAACGATGGATCTCATCGATGAACAGCACATCACGCTCCTGCATTCGCGTGAGCATGCCCACCAGATCTCCCGCCTTCGTCAATGCAGGTCCACTTGTGACGGACGCATGCGCATCCATTTCATTCGCGATGACATGCGCGAGCGTGGTCTTGCCAAGCCCCGGCGGTCCGTGCAGCAGAACATGCTCCATCGGCTTCCCCCGCTGCTTCGCCGCGGAGAGCGCGATGCCGAGCCGTTCCTTGAGCGACGACTGTCCCACATACTCCGCCATTCGCTGGGGACGGATCGATGGCACTGCAGTTGCCTCATCATCCGACTGCGCCGTCGCCGACACGATTCGTTCTTTGGCCATCCGTGACCGCTCCTCACATGGGCAGGGCTTTCGGGCGCCCTGCTCGACCCATCGTCAGAACTTCACCACTGGCACTGCACGCTCCGACTCGCCCGCCTTGAAGAAGTCGAATGGCGTGAACCCGAAGAGTCGCCCAACGATGTTGGCGGGGAACTGGGCGAGCGTTGCGTTGAAACCCTGCGCCGATCCGTTGAAGCCGCCGCGCGACTGCGCGATACCGCTCTCGAGACCCGACAACTCCCCTTGCAACTGCAGGAAGTTCTGATTCGCCTTCAAGTCGGGATATGCCTCGGCGACCGCCATCAGACGCCCGAGTGCACCCGTCAACTGCCCCTCCGCCTCGCCACGCTCGGCGATGGTCCCGCCTTTCATCGCAGCGGCGCGGGCCTGAATCACCGCCTCAAGTGTGCCGCGCTCGTGCGCCGCGTAGCCCTGCACGGTGCTGACGAGATTCGGGATCAGATCATGACGACGCTTCAGTTGAACGTCGATACCGCTGAACGCAGCCTCGGTCGCCACACGAAGTCTTTGCAGCGAGTTGTAAACGCCCATCACATACAGACCGACGATGATGGCGAGCACCACGAGACCGACAACCACGATCATGAGAACTCCGAGTCCAGCCGCAAGTTGTCCGAGGACATTTGTCATCGTTTTCTTCACTCCATACAGCGCAGTCGGGACGGGCGGGCACGCGCCAGCCGTACGCCCAACCTTTCCTGCGATGCTACGCCACCGGACCGCCGCCTACGAACCGCCGAGTTCCACGACGCGAGCGAACTCTGCCGCGGTGACAGGCGTCACCGAAAGTCGATTGCCCCGCTGCAGGATCCTCATGCCGGAGAGTGCCCTGTCTGCACGCATCATTTGCAGCGTCACAGGAACGACGAATCGTGACTTGAAACGCACCTTCACGGCGCACCACCGCGGATCCTCGCGCTTCGAGGCGCCATCAAAGCCCTCGCTGCGTGGATCGAACTGCGTGGAATCGGGCTGCGCGAGACCCACGACGGTCGCGGTGCCGACCACACCGCTCGGATCACCATTGGAGTGATGAAACAGGATCTGGTCACCCACCTGCATGGAACGCAAGAAATTCCGAGCCTGGTAGTTGCGTACTCCATCCCACAGCGTCGAACCATCACGGCGCAAATCGCTGATCGAATACACATCGGGCTCCGACTTGGCGAGCCAGAACTGTTCGGCATCCTCATTTGTTCGGCGCGCCACGAATCAGTTCCAATTCATCCCGCGAGGCGGAACGCGCAGCTTCTGTGCTTCAGCCTTGGCAAGGAAACGGTCCATGCGGCAGAGATCTCCCCAGATCAGCTTGGCGCGTTCCATCGCGTCGTGCTCAGCGAGCAACTGATAGCGGAGCGCCTCATCCCTCACCATCGCGAACGCCACCAATTCGAGCGCCACTTCGTTCGACAATTCAGGACGCTCGATCCAATCCACGATCGTGCGCGCCGCATGCATGCGCTGCATGCGCATCCCCGACAGCATCGAGCGCATCTCGGAGCGAACTCGTCCGAGCCCCCGAACGCGTCGCTGCGGGTTCTCAATCGGATGCAACATGGCCTGGCGATACCAGCGAGCCGCAGTCGGTTCATCCAAACGATCGATCGCCGCGCGGCAGAGTCCCTGCAGCACAATGTCGTATCGGCCATCCTCACGTTCTTGGTGCTGCACGATGTGACCGACGCACACCACATTGCGCAGCGGCGGGTTTCGTCTCTCCTTCGGCGCATGGGGGCTCATGCTCGGTGATGCACTCGGCTCGATGCTTGCGATCGCGATCGGCAGTGGTGGCTTGCCGCGCGCGACTGGTTCAAGCGCGCACGCCACCATCTGGCGGTAGCGCGGCTCGAAGATGTGCAGCGGCAACGCCGTGTGCGGCAGCAGGCAGACGCCGGGCAGCGGAAACAGCGCGATCGGCACTGAGAAATTGACGGACACCGACTGGCTCACAGTGCTCCATCCTATTCCTATGCTGCCGTCGACTTGCAGTGGATTGCCGAACATCCTGTTTGGATCGTGCTGGCGGGCACTGCAGCGTCCGCCCTCCTTGCATGGATTGGGCTTCGGCGGGGGTCCCTGCGTCTGGTCGCCTGCGCTGCCGCTCCCCTGCTCCTGGGTGCGCTCATGGCGGCAGTCGGCTGGAGCATCATCACACCAGGCGAGTATGCGCAGCAAAAGGTGGAACAACTCGTCTCGGCTGTGGTCGCGGGTGATGTCGCCGCGGCAAAAGAGTGCTTCAGTGAACGCGCCTCTATTCATGTGGGCCGCCTGAACAGTCCGGGTGAGGGACGCGATCGAATCGACCGAGCATTCGACTCCTTCGCCGGGCGCCATCGCATCGAATCCAACACACTGCTCTCGCTGGATGCGCGCACGCTCTCTGACGATGCAGGCATTGTCGAGATCGCCTGCCGAACAACCACAGCCTCCTCGGCCGGTGCGGTGCCGACACGCTGGCACTTTGAAGTCGTTCGCGAGCAGGATGGCTGCTGGCGGATCCTTCGGATCACATGGCTGCGGCTCGGCAGCGAAGTCCCATCGCTCTCGCTGCTGTGAGCGCCGCCCAAGCCATCGCGGCCACTAGGCGGGGCTCGCGACCGACTCAAGCACTTCGCGCAGCAGACGAGCCACGCGCGCACCCACATCACCACTCCCGCCCGCGCGCAGGACGACGCGGTGTGCGCACACGGGCTCGATGCTGTCGACAATGTCCTCGGGAACCACATAATCGCGCCCTGCGAAACGCGCCGCCGCGCGCGAGGCCTGGGCCAGTGCCAACGCCCCGCGCGGACTGACGCCAAGCTGCAACTGTGGATGCTGCCGCGTCGCATGCGCGACCGAGATGATGTAACCGATGAGCGCGGGATCTATTCGCACGGCGTCCACCTCCGCCTGAAGCGCAAGGACCTGCTGCGCATCGAGCACAGGCTGCAGACGTGCAAGTGCACTCCGCGCGGGCTGCTGCAAAATGATTTGTGCCTCATCATCTGCCGCGGGATAGCCCAAACTGATCCGCATCAGGAAGCGGTCGAGCTGGTTCTCTGGAAGCAGAAATGTGCCTGTGAAATCGCTCGGGTTTTGCGTTGCCACGACGAGAAATGGGCTCGGAAGGGTGTGCACCTGCCCCTCGGCCGTGACCGTCCCCTCGCCCATCGCCTCGAGGAGGGCGCTTTGCGTGCGAGGCGTCGCCCGATTGATCTCGTCGGCGAGAACAACATTCGCAAAGACAGGTCCGGGTCGAAACGTCAGTGATCCCGACGCGCGGTCCAAGACGGCAACACCCGTGATGTCGGTGGGCAGCAGATCGGGCGTGCACTGAATCCGCGAGAACGAACAGCGCAGGCTGCGTGCGATGGCCTGTGCGAGGATCGTCTTGCCGACACCGGGCACATCCTCGATCAGCAGATGACCGCGCGCGAGCAGACAACACACGATGCGGTCGACCGCGAGCGGGTTCCCGAAAAACACCGACGCGATCCCCTGCCGTAGCGCTGCGATGGCATCCATCCCGCGAGGATACGCTTGTGGTGTGCAGCCGAAGGTGGTCACCCACGATCTCCGTTGCGTTGGATGCGGACACATCCTCCGCGGGCTGCGGCCAAACGGTGTTTGCCCAGAGTGCTCCACGCCCGTGATGGTGTCGCTCGTTGAGACACTCGACCTTCCATCCCAAGCGCTCGCTCGCCCCCTCCATGCTCGACGTGTGGCGGGAGCTCTGCTCGGCGTCGGCATCGGCATCCTGGTGTGGCTTGTGGCAGTCACCTCGCCCATGATTGCGCGCGGCTTCGCCGAACTTGGGCGTTCACCGTTGCCGCCCGACGGTGGTCCCGTGGACCGCGTTGCCGTTGTGCTCTCCTGCCTCGCGGCGCTGACATTCACACTCTCCGCCGTGCTTCTCGCACGCCGCGACGACGAGGTGCTCATGATGGAAACGGGTGCAGCACGACGATGGCTTCTGTGGGGTGTATCGATCTGGTGCGCCGCAGCATTCGCTGCATGTGTTGGCGTGTTCGTTGACCTGCAATCCATCACGCATCTCTCGAACGCAGGGCTCTGGTTCATGTGCCTCACGCTCCAGTTGGTGGCTGCCACCATCGCAGCAGCAGGGCTCAATCGCTTCGCGGCCATGCTCGGTCGGCGATGTCGCCGCTTCCGTCACGCGGGCCATGCGCGTCAGTCGCTCGAAGCGATGACGATTACGGGTGCGATCACGCTCTCAACCTCCTTCGGTGCAAGCGTGCTGCCATCGCTTGCGTCTCCTGATCTCGCCGTGCTCCTGCGCGCGCTCTCATTCGTCACCGGCGGACTGCTGATGATGGGCGGCATTTATCTGGTGATCAATTTCTGGTGGATTCGGCAGATTCTGAACGCACCGCCGCCAGAACTCGCGGATGTCATCCGCGTCGTGGAACCGACCTCGCGCGGCGAGTCCCCGAACTGAAACACGGCGTCGCTTTGCGGGCGTGCGAGCCCTTTACTTGGGCCGATTTGTGTTGCCGAGCGCGATCACGGTCGCCGTATCGCCCGTACCCGAAAAAACTGCGAGAAACGGCGCAGGATCCGCAGGCAGCGTGTTGAAACCGATCTTCTGCTGCATCGACAGGTTGCAGGTGACGATGGTGAGCTCACCGCAGCGCGTGGTGCGGACATCGTTCAACTTCGCCGGTTCGGTGGTGGCGTGGCTCGCACCCTGCACGAGATCCGCTCGGGTCTTCTGCCCCTTGAAGTTCACCACCTGCAGGCCTGGCGCAAGCATCTTCTCGAAAGGCTTCAGATCCTTGGCGCGCTGCGCATCAAGAAAGCGCGTCAGCATCGCCGTTCCCTCGGCCGAAATCGCTGCCTCTCCCGCAAATGCCGGCGCCGCGGGAGCAGGACGCGGCGAGGGCTGATGCAGCGATGCCCATGCGGCGATCTTCCATCCACCATCGAAAGGAACCCACACGCCAATGCGTGGCGCATCACCGGTCAAATCGGCGCCGCCCACTCTCTGCTGTGCGCGGACGATGCAGGTGGTGACCATCGCATCGCCCACGCGTGTTGCAACGACATTGGAAACCGCGACGTCGTGCGTCGCGCTGTCCTTCACACGCGCGACCGAGAGCGCACGGTCCGTCGCGCCATCAAACGCCACCACTTGCGCACACGGCAACAGTTGCGCTTCGATTGCAGCACTGTCGCCGCGTGCGAGTGTCTCGAACCAGTTGGTGATCACCTTCGTGGCGAGTGCCTTGAGTCCTGCATCGTCGGTGGGCCACGCTGGTGCCGGCGCCACAATGGGTGGCGTGGCTGCCGACGCAGCACCTTGCGGCTGCACGGCAAATCGCGGCTCTGCGGCTGGTGCTGCTGCGGACAGAACGACTGTGCAGGAAGCCAACACGATTGACAGGAACGTTTGGGGGGGCCGTTGTGCCATGGTGAGCCGAGGCTAATCGCTCGGCGCCATCCCTCTCTCACGCATTGGCACCCGCAATCTTTGAGGCCCATCCTTTGGTGCCTTGGGCCTTTTTCCAATGCGCCACGAGTGTTCTTGCTGCTGGCAAACAACTTTTTTAGGTGTGGCACACCTTTTGCTAGGTGTTCTCTTTCGCGCCGCCCTGCGCTGCGCGTTCAGACCCCCTTCCCCAGAAGAACTGTTCCGAACGAAAGACACCTGAAGCAACCCCCAAGAAACTGGAGAACACCATGGCAGTCAAGGACCTCACATTTGATACCCAAGCTCGCAAGCAGCTCCTCGCTGGCGTCGAGAAGCTCGCCAACGCGGTCAAGAGCACACTCGGTCCTCGTGGACGAAACGCGGTGCTGGACAAGAGCTGGGGCGGACCCTCGGTCACCAAGGACGGCGTGACCGTTGCCGAGGAGATCGAACTTCGAAACAAGGTGGAGAACATGGGCGCGAAGTTGGTGAAGGAGGCCGCGACCAAAACATCCGACGATGCGGGCGATGGCACCACCACTGCGACCGTGCTCGCGGAAGCACTCTTCCGAAGCGGACTCAAGTTCATCGCCGCAGGCGCAGATCCGAATGCGCTGATCCGCGGCATGCGCAAAGGCGTCGAGAGCGTGACGGGAACGATCGCGTCGCTGTCGCGCCCGGTTGCGAACGTGGAAGGCGGTATTGAGCACGTTGCCACGATCAGCGCCAACAATGATTCGGAAGTCGGCACGATCATGGCGGAAGCGTTCGAGAAGGTCGGAAAGGACGGGGTCATCACCGTTGAAGAGGGCAAGGGGCGCGACACGATCGTGGACGTCGTGGAAGGCATGCGCTTTGACCGCGGTTACCTCAGCGCGAACTTTGTCACCAACACCGAAGACATGGAGGTCGAGTTCGACAAGGCACTCGTCCTGATCCATGAGGACAAGATCGACTCGGTCACCAAGCTGGTGCCCTTCCTCGAGAAGGTCATGGAGTCCAAGAAGCCGCTGCTGATCATTGCAGAAGATGTGACGGGCGAGGCGCTCAGCACGCTCGTGATCAACAAGATGCGCGGCGTTCTGAACGTGTGCGCCGTGAAGGCGCCCGGCTACGGCGACCGCCGCAAGGCCATGCTCGAGGACATTGCAATCCTCACGGGCGGCACGGCCATCATGAAGGATCTCGGAATCGAACTCGACAAGATCGCGATCTCCCAGCTCGGCCAGGCGAAGAAGGTCACCGTCGACTCGGACAACACCACGATCGTCGAGGGTGCAGGCAGCACCAAGTCCATTCAGGGACGTTGCACACAGATCCGCAGCGAGATCGAGCGCACCGATTCCGACTACGACCGCGAGAAGCTGCAGGAACGCCTCGCGAAGCTCGCGGGCGGCATTGCACAGATCAAGGTGGGCGCGAGCAGCGAAACGGAGCTGAAGGAGAAGAAGGGACGCGTCGAAGACGCACTCCACGCCACGCGCGCCGCCGTTGCTGAAGGCGTCGTGCCCGGTGGCGGACTGTCCTTCATCCGCGCGATCCCTGGCCTCAAGAAGGTCCGTGAGCAGCTCGAAGGCGACGAAGTCTTCGGCGTTGACACAGTCGCCGAGGCTTTGGTTGTTCCGCTCGCCACGATCGCGGTGAATGCAGGCGAGCGTGGATCGGTCGTGGTGGCGAAGGTCTCCGCACTCAAGGGCAGCGAAGGCTTCAATGCGCTCACCCGCACCTACGGCGACCTGCTCAAGCAGGGCGTCATCACCCCCGCCAAGGTGGACCGTGCTGCGCTGCAGAACGCGGCGAGCGTTGCCGGCCTGCTGCTCGCGACCGACTCGATCATCACCGAGGCACCAAAGCCAAAGGATGAAGGCAAGGGCGGCGGCCACGGACATGACCACGGCATGGGCGGCATGGGTGGCATGGGCGGCATGGGTGGCATGGGCGGTATGGGTGGCATGGGAGGCATGGACTTCTGATTTTTCTCCCCCGCCACGCGCGCTGATCACGAAACATTTTTCTGTCAATCACAACTGTACGAATCACCAACAACTTTTTACGGAGAACACACATGAGCACCGTTCGACCACTCGAGGACCGCATCGTCGTCAAGCCCCTCGACCCAGAAACCAAGACCGCATCTGGAATCTTCCTGCCGGAAACTTCGAAGGAAAAGCCGATGCAGGGCAAAGTCATTTCCGTCGGTCCAGGCAAACTGCTTGAGAACGGCACCCGTCTCAAGCCCACCGTCACCAAGGGCGACACCGTCGTCTTCGGCAAGTACTCGGGAACCGAGATCGAGATCAAGAGCGTGACGCACCTCATCATCCGCGAGAGCGAACTGCTCGGCGTGATCGAAGGCTGATCGGAACGACACACCAACCCAAGAGAAGGCATACACACATGTCCAGCAAGCAAATGAAGTTCTCGACTGCAGCGCACACGGAATTGAAGCGCGGCGTCGATCAGATCGCGAAGGCGGTCGCTGTCACGATGGGTCCAGCAGGGCGCAATGTGATCGTGCAAAAGTCCTTTGGCAGCCCATCCGTCACGAAAGACGGCGTGAGCGTGGCGAAAGAAGTGGAACTCTCGGAACCGTTCCAGAGCATGGGCGCAAAGCTCGTGGCGCAGGTGGCGAAGAAGACAGCGGACATTGCGGGCGATGGCACCACGGCTGCCACCGTGCTAGCGTCGGCGATCTTCAATGGCGGGCTCAAGTTCGTCGCGACGGGCGCGAACGCCGTCGCGATTCAGCGTGGCGTCAACGACGCCGCACGCATCGCGGGCGAAAGCATCACCGCCTCCGCGACGAAGTGCAAGGGCCGCGATGACCTCGCCAAGATTGCGACGGTCAGCGCGAATCATGATGGCGACATCGGTTCGCTCATCGCTGAGGCGATCGACAAGGTTGGCGCCACCGGCGTCGTCGAGATCGAGGAAGGCAAGACTGCCGACACCACGCTCGACTATGTCGAGGGCATGTGCTTCGACAAGGGCTATCTGTCGCCGTACTTCATGACGGACCCGAAGAAGGCTGAATGCGTTCTGGAGAACGCGCTCGTCCTTGTGTACGAGAAGAAGATCTCCAATCTCGTCGATTTCCTCCCGCTGTTGAACAAGGTCGCATCGGCCAGCAAGCCGCTGCTTGTCATCGCGGAGGAAGTCGAGAACGAGGCGCTCGCAGCCCTGGTCGTCAACCGCCTCCGCGGTGTGCTCCAGATCTGCGCAGTCAAGGCACCTGGATTCGGTGATCGCCGCAAGGCGATGCTGGGCGACATCGCCACGCTGACCGGCGCCACATTCTTCGCCGAGGATCTCGGTCGCACGCTCAACGATGTCGAGCTGAACGAACTCGGCACCGCGCGGCGCGTCGTCGTGACCAAGGACGAGTGCACGATCATCGAGGGTGCAGGAAAGAAGAACGCGATTCAGGATCGCATCGCACAGATCCGCACCCAGCACGACAAGTCCACGTCGGACTACGACCGTGAGAAGCTCAATGAGCGCCTTGCGAAGCTGACGGGCGGCGTGGCGATCATCCATGTGGGCGCCGCGACCGAAGTTTCCATGAAGGAGAAGAAGGACCGAGTGGATGACGCACTGCACGCCACTCGGGCGGCAGCAAAGGAGGGCTATGTCGCCGGTGGCGGCGTGGCGTTCCTGCGCGCCGTCGAAGCGGTGAAGAACGCACGACGCAAGGCCGAAGGCGACGAAGTCTTTGGGTACGACATCGTGGTCGAGGCGCTTCGCCAGCCGACGTGGCAGATCGCCACGAACTTCGGAACCGACGGCGACGTCGTTGTGGACCGCGTGCTCGAAGGCAAGGGCGCGTTCGGCTTCAACGCATCGACAGGCGAGTACGAGGATCTCATCAAGGCAGGCATCATCGATCCTGCATTGGTGGCCAAGACCGCCATCGAGAACGCGGCCAGCGTTGCAGGGCTCATGCTCACGACCGATGTGCTGGTGACGGAACTGAAGGAAGAGACCACGCCCACCGAGGGAGCGGTCTCCTGAATCCAATGACTCCACGGCGGAGGATCGCGCGGCATTCGGCCTCGCGGTCCTCCGTCTTTTATTGGATGGATCCCGAGCCGCAGAGATAAGTCATGCATGCTGAGCGCGACTATTACGAAGTGCTCTCCGTCGAACGCACTGCCTCGGGAGATGAGATCAAGCGCGCCTATCGCCGCATGGCGATGAAGTGGCATCCCGATCGCAACCCGGGTGATGCCAAGGCGGAGGTCGAGTTCAAAGTCTGCGCGGAGGCGTACGAGGTTCTCTCCGATCCGCAGCGGCGAACGCTGTACGACCAGTATGGGCACGCGGGGCTCCGTCAAGCACCGGGTCATGACTTCTCGCGGATGCGGCCTGACGACATCTTCTCGATCTTCAATGACATTTTTGGCGGGGGCGGCGGATTCGGCGGCGGTCGACAGCGGCGCGGTCCTGTGCGCGGCTACGACCTGGAGACGAGCGTCGAGATCACACTCGATGATGTGTTGCGAGGCAAAGAGATCGAGGTGAACTTCACGCGCCGAGATGTGTGCGGCGCGTGCGAGGGAAGCGGCGCCAAGAAGGGAACCAAGCCGATCCAGTGCCCCACATGCGGCGGCAGTGGGCAGGTGGCACAAGCAGGACTCGGCGGGATGTTCCGGATGGTGACGACCTGCCCGAACTGCCGCGGCCGAGGAACTGTCATCAGTGAGGCGTGCCCGGAGTGCCGAGGCGCTGGGCGCGTTCCACGAAAGCGAAGCCTCTCCGTGCGCATCCCCAAGGGAATTGCGGAAGGTCAGGTGATCCGCGTTGCGGGCGAGGGTGAGCCTCCACCGCAGGAAGCGGATGCGGCGGGCAAGGGCCCTCGCGGCGATCTGCATGTGGTGATCGCCGTCAGCGATCATGAATCGTTTGAGCGCGTCGAAGATGATTTGGTTTGCTCGCGCGACATCAGTTTTCCCCTTGCGGCGCTGGGTGGGCGCGTGCGCGTGGAGACGCTCGAAGGTCCTCAGGAAGTCGAGATTCCGAAGGGATCGCGGGACGGGGACATCGTCACGCTTGAGAGCGCCGGACTCCCCCACCTGCGCAAGCCTGAACAGCGCGGTGATCTGCGGATCGGGTTGCGAATCGTGGTCCCGCGTAGGCTTTCGGCGGAGCAGCGTCGGCTGCTTGAAGAGTTCGCGAAACTCGATGCCACGGATGGTGAGGAGATCCGTCCGCCCGAGAAGAGTTTCTTCAAGAAGATCAAGGACTCGATTGCAGGGAGCGAGACCTGATGCTCCACAGATGGCGCGAGGTACCCACGAACGATCAACCGTAGGCAGACGAAGGAACGAGACACGATGATGGAAGTGAAACCGAAGCACACCCAAGATGATGCAGGAGCGGCTCAAGAGACCGCGGTTTCGGATACGTCCGATGCCACGGTGACCGCAGCCGGAACAGAGAGCGATCCGCTTGTGGAGTTGCAGCGGCAGATCGAAGAGCGTCAGCAGGCGTATCTCCGAGTGCTTGCGGACTTCCAGAACTTCCAAAGGCGCGCGCGAGAAAATGAGACGCGTGCGCGGGAGATCGGGATCTCCTTTGTTGCGCGTGCGATCGTTCCTGTGCTGGAGAACATGGATCTTGCGCTTGGACACAACTTGCGATCCCTGCCCGCGGACAAGCTGGCCGACGGTGTGACGCTGCTACGGACTGAGCTCCTGAAGGCACTGGCGCAGTGCGGCGTAGACCGTATCGATCCTGCAGCCGGCGATGAGTTCAATCCGATGCTGCATGAGGCGGTTCTGGAGCAGCCCTCGAGCACGGTTCCAGCCGGACGCGTTGCGCAGTGCATGCAGGCTGGCTATCGCCTCGGCGATGTGCCGCTGCGCCCCGCGAAGGTTGCCGTCGCGCGCGCTGCCACCTGACCATGCCGACATACGAGTACATCTGCCGCGGCTGCGGCTTCGAGTTCGAGAGGTTTCAGTCGATCACCGCTTCAGCCGTGCGAACATGTCCTCGCTGCGGTGCGCGAAAGGTGGAACGCCGGATCGGGATCGGCGGTGCAGTGATCTTCAAGGGCGGCGGCTTCTACGAGACGGACTACCGAAGCGAGTCCTATCGCAAGGGCGAAGAATCGGAGCGCGGCGCGAAGGATGCCGAAGGCAAGAGTGAATCAACGGCTGCGGATTCGGCGAAGACGCCTGCACCAAAGGGTGATGCAGCGAAGACATCTGATGCCGGCGGGGACTCCGCTGCACAGGGCACTGCAGCCACCGGTACAAAGGACACGAGCGGCACGAAGGCCGCGAATGGATCAGCAAAGACGAAGGCGACACCGTCCAGCGCACAGCGCGGCAAGAACCACGCGCGCGAGGGTCGCGGCATCGGCAATGTCCTGCAACTCGGGCACAAAGGCCCGCGACGTGAGGGGCGTTCGTCGAAGGGAACAGGAAAGCAAGGAAAGAAATGAGCGAAGCACTCCGAACACAGATTCTCAGCCATCTCGGGCACAACAGCTACCGGCCGGTGCGCACACGGGAGCTGGAACAACAACTGCGAATCCGCGAGGGACAGTCTGCGGAGTTCCGCCGCGTGATCGATGATCTCGCGACCGAAGACCATATCGATATCAGCGCCGATGACATTGTTCGACTTACTCGTTTCAAGGATGAGACGACCGGTCGTATCCGAATCAGTACGCGTGGCAATGGAAGCGGCTTCGTGGTGCCCGATGTGCCGTCACGAGAGGGCGATCTGTACATCGCCGAGCACGATGTGAATGGTGCGATCAGTGGTGATCGTGTTCGTGTCGCGGTGATTCGCCGTGGAAAGGACTGGGACCGCGCGCCCGACGCACGCCCGACAGGACGCGTACTGGAGGTGCTTGAGCGCAAACAGACGCGCTTCCCAGGTCAACTGCAGCGCGAAGGGCGCGGTTGGATCGTGCTGCCGGACGGTCGTGCACTCACCGAACCGATCGTGGTGCGCGATCCAGGCGCGAAGGATGCGCGGGAGGGCGACAAGGTGATCGTGGAAGTCACGCGATTCCCTGATCTTCGTGCGCGCGCCGAAGGCGTGATCATCCGACGGCTCGGCGTCGCGGGCGAACCCGATGCAGAAACGCTGTCGGTCATGGCGATGTACGAACTGCATGAGGAGTTCCCGAATGCTGTCCTCGATGAGGCTGCCGCAGCCGCGCGCGATTTCGAGACGCAGCGAGAGGGACCATGGGAGGGACGCGAGAACCTGACAGCGACCTCCGTGTTCACGATCGATCCACCCGATGCGCGTGACTTCGACGATGCCATCAGCATCGCATTCGATGCCACACGCGATGAATGGACGCTCGCGGTGCATATCGCTGATGTCGCGGGATTCGTTCGGCGTGGCAGCGCACTTGATGAGGAGGCGCGAGCGCGCGGCAACAGCGCGTACCTCCCCCGCCGCGTCATTCCAATGCTGCCAGAAACGCTCTCGAATGGCGTGTGCTCGCTGCAGGAAGGCGTACCGCGTTTGGCCAAGACGGTGTGGATCACTTTCGATGGCACGGGCCGTGTGCTGTACGAGCGCTATGCCAACACGGTGATTCGATCGCGCAAGCGCCTGACGTATTTGGAGGCGCAAGCAGCGATCGACGGCAATCCTGTGCAAGCGAAGATTCACGCGAAAACCGAGACGCCGATCGATGATGCGCTGCTCGAGGAGCTTCGTCTGAGCGAGCGTCTTGCGAAGTTGCTGCGTGCACGCCGATTGAACGACGGCATGGTGGTGCTGGCGCTGCCGAATTCGGATCTGGTGTTCGCCGCCGATGGCCGCGTCTGCGGTGTGCAGCCCGAGGACGGCGCCTTCACCCATACGTTGATTGAGATGTTCATGGTTGAAGCGAACGAGGCAGTGGCGAGGCTGTTCGCATCACTCGGTCTTCCTGCGCTGCGGCGCATCCATCCGGAGCCGTCGTTCCACGATGTCGAAGCGCTGCGACTGGCGGCGCGCGCCGCGAAAGTGCGGCTTCCGGAGGAACCAACGCGCAAGGATCTGCAGGCGCTCGTGGATGCGACTCGCGGGACGGACAGCGAGCGCGCGATCCACTTTGCGGTCCTTCGGTCGATGGCGAAGGCAACCTATTCACCGGCGCTCATCGGTCATTACGCCCTCGCGAGCGAGCACTATCTGCACTTCACAAGCCCGATCCGCCGCTACCCGGATCTGGTGGTGCACCGCATGCTCGATGCGTGGGCGGAGCAAACCGACAATGGCAAGAATCCGCCCGGCGGCAAGCGCCGCCGGGAATTGCTTGACCGCCTGCGGGCGGATCCGCGCGTGGAGGGTGCTGATGCACTCGTCCGGTGCGGCGAACACTGCAGTGAGACGGAGGTTCAGGCAGAGCATGCGGAGCGTTCACTCCGAACGTTCCTCGTGCTGCAGTTCTTGCGCGACGAGCATGGATCAGACACATTCACCGGCGTTGTGACGGGCGTTTCTCCCGGCGGCGGTGGCGTGTTCGTCATGCTCGATCAGTATCTAGTGGACGGGATGATTCACCTGCGTGATGTCGGGCGTGGCGAGCGTTGGGTGCGCAGTGAGAGCACCGGCCGCCTCTCCGCTGCGCGCAGCGGTGCGAGCCTTGGCATCGGTGATTCAGTGGAGGTGCGGATTGCAGTGATCGATCTCGCGACGCGGCAGATGGAACTGGAACTGCTGCGCACGATCCGCGCCGCGCGCGTTGGCGTCGGACGGAGCGAGGACTCGCCCGCCGAAGGCCGAAGGCATAAGGGATTCGTGGGCGGGCGTGGCGCACCGCGCGGCGAACGCGGACACAAAAAGGGATTCAAGCGCGGGCGACGTGGGCAGCGCGGACGTTGATGGGCAGATGAAAGCCCGTGGAAGCCGCAGGCCGCGCACGAACACCTGAACGCATGGCGCAATTCACGCGCGCTGCGACAGCTGCGTTCACCGACCAAAGCACTCGCGCAGAAATGATTCGAGCCTGCTGAAGGCGCGGTTTGTGATGCACTCGTCGTAGCCCATTCCCTGCGCGCGGTCGTTCGCAGCAGGGTTGGTGAAGGCGTGCACGGTGTTGCCGTATGCATCAATCTCCCACTGCGCACTCGCGTCGGTCATCTCCTTCGCGAACGCGACCATCGCATCGGGTGTTGCCATCGGATCCGCATACCCGTGCAGTGCGAGGACACGCGCAGAGATTTTTTTCTGTTCGCCGAGTTGCGGTGGTGCGAATAGCGCATGAAAGCCAACGACGCCCAACACACCATCACATCCGTCGCGTGCGACATCAAATGCGCACAGACCCCCAAAGCAAAACCCGATGACCACGACCTTCTGTCCATCGGCCCCAGGGATGCGCCGTGCGGCTGCGACAATCGCCCGGAGCCGCTGACGCAGTTTGGCCCGGTCATTTGTGAAGCCGGTCATCAGCGCAGAGGCTTCGTCGGGCGTCTTGGCCACCGCATGCCCACCATAAATGTCCGCAGCGAAGCCGATGTATCCAAGACGCGCCATGCGCGTGGCATGGGAATCCATCAGTTCGTCACGCCCCCACCAATGATGACACACGACAACAACAGGCGCGGGTAGGGTGAGCGCCGCCTGGCGCGCCAGGAACCCTTCGCACCGCTGTTCGCCATCGGAGTAGAGATATGTTTCAGTCTGCATGAGGGGCATTTCTACCGTGGGCAAGAAATTCGGTGCGCTGGGGGAGAACGCACGCGCGGCGGACTAGTTTCCGGTGGTTCCGTCTGGGGAGGAAAATCGGCATGGCAAGAGAACCGGGGGCAGGTGAACGAACGATTCTGGTACGGCGTGGTAGCGCGATGCTCTGGGGGTTGGCGCTGCTGCTCCTGATGATCGGCAGCAGCGGTGTGCTCGCCGCAACGCGTAGAGGTGTGTGGGAGCACCACAAGGACTTGACCGCACCTCCCGAGACACTGCCGCTTGGACTGGGCAGTTGTGTCTCCGCGAGTGCCGATGGATTGCTTGCGGTCGGCAGCGGAATCGACCGTGACATCGGCTCCGATGCCGGAAGCGTCACACTGTGGCGACCAACCACACACGGTGGCTCGCCCCTCGCCGTGATCCCACATCCAAAGGGTTCGACATCCTCTGGGTTCGGTCTATCCGTGGCATTGGATCCGCGCGGCTCGCTGCTCTGCATCGGTGCACCCCACGAGACGGGCAGACTCGGTTGGCCGGATGGGTTTCAAGTGGGGCGTGTCTATCTATATGCGATTGATCGGCGCGGTCCGCGACTTGAGTGGCAACTGATGGCGGTGCTCAACTCGCCAGCCGATGGCGCGAGAGGCAGCGCGGGCGGGCATTTTGGTGCATCCGTCGCAACCGATGGTGTTCATGTCGTGGTTGGATCACCCGACGACTCTGGACAGGCGTTTGCATCAGGTCGCTGTGATGTGTTTGTGCAGGGTAGCGGTGGCTGGAAACACACCGCGTCCTTCCCATCTCCCACAGGCGAGATGGCTGGTCGATTTGGGCAGGCTCTCGCGATCGATGGCGAAGTAATCGCCGTCGGATGGTCGCAGGCCGACGGCTCGTTCCCCAATCAGGGTCGTGCGGATCTCTTCTTCCTGTCTCCGCAGCAGAGGCACGCGGGTTGGCATCATGGAGCAGTACTGCGCTCCCCCGCTCCGACTCATGGCGGAATGTTCGGAGCATCGATCGCCCTCGATGGCGAACTCATTGCCGTCGGTGCGCCACGCGAGTGGACAGGGCGCGAGATAGCGCGGCGTACTGGTCAGATCCATCTGTGGCGAGTCAATCGTTTGGGCGCACTTCGTGTGCGATTTGAAGAGTCGATTGGGCCTCCAACCTCGGTCTGCGATGGTGCGGGTGCAGTGCGCCCCGAAGCGTTTGGCATGTCTCTTGCACTGCGTAGTCCACTGCTTGCTGTCGGCGCGACCGAGGCATGTGGACTCAGCCCTGCCACCCGTGAGTCTGTTGTGTTGGAAGGGAGCGGTTGTGTGCATGTCCTTGATCGAGGCGGCGGATCGTGGGCGGCGACTGCGCGTCTCCAGTCACCGCAGCCAACAGCAGAAGTTCACGATGGGTGGGGCGTGGCGATCAGCGCCGGGCGACTACCGTGGATCGCCGCCGCTCGACTCGGTGACTTGGAGGCACCCGCGGGTCCCGGACGAGTCATGATCTTCACTGCAACACAGGCGGTGGAGGATCTCAATGACAGTGGTGACTTCAGTCGATAGATCTTTCATGAAGCAAAGAACAGTCTCGCTTGCATGGGGATCGATCGGTTGGGCTGGTGCTGGGCTGTTCGCTGGCGGCGCGCTTGCGCTCCTGCTGGCGGCGCGCGGTACGCAGGCGAATGACACGCCCGCCGTCCCGGATCAGGCCGCGACGACTCAGAAGGCGCCTGCCGGCGACCGAAAGGGGCGGCGGTGTGTAGCGGTGTCCTTTGTCGATCCGAATCAGTCACGGCAGGTCTTCGCTGGAACTTCATCGCAGCTCACCATCCGGGGAGAAGTCCCCTGTGCCGATGCGGTCATTGGTTGGAGCAGAGTCGGCCCAGTGCGCCTGTGGGACGACGGACTTGTGGAGTGCCTTGTGATTCCTGTTCCGCCCTGCCCACAGGGCGATGGAAGCGTCTTCTACGCGTGGTTGGGCTTTCCCAATCCCAACGCCAACTAGAGCCCTGAGTCATCGGCGGGATACCAACGCTCGATGACTGACCGCCAACTCTCGGCGCTGGCACACCGAATGAAATCTGCCTTCACTTCGTCCGCACGCGGGTGGTGTGCGGCAAACTTGATGCCGAACTTTCGCATGCGGCGACTGGTCGCCGCGTCGCTGTAAAGGATCGATGCCAACTCGAAATGTCGTTCCAGCGCCGCACGCTGCTGCATGAGTGATGGCGGCTTCGGCTCCAGTCCAGCCATCATTGCGCGCGCTTGCTGGAAGATCCAAGGATTGCCGATGCAGCCCCGCGCAACACTGACGCCGCTGACACCACACTGATCGAGCATCGCAAAGATGTCGGAGACAGTCCACACATCCCCGGAACCGAAGATCACGCGGTCGCCACGCCGGCGAGTCAGATCTTCGAGGAACTCCCACCGGCCAGGACCGAGATACTTCTGCCGCACCGTGCGACAGTGCACCGTTGCCCATGCGTAGCCGATCTCATAGCACGCATCGAAGATCTGCTCGAAGAAGGCAGCCATTTCGGGCGTGTCATCGAAGGCTCGACGCAGCTTGACCGTGCAGGGCACTCTCCCGGCCACCGCCTGATGCACCGCACGAAGAATGTCCACGGCCTCGGCGGGATGCGCCAGAAAGTGACCACCTCGATTGTTGGCGCTGATCTTGCGGACTGGGCATGCAAGATTCACGTCCACCACATCGTGCCCCATCTCGACAAGGATGTCCGCCGCATGAGCCATCTCATCAGGGCGCGACCCCATGATCTGCCCGGCGAGCGGATGGTCATCGACGGTCGCGGCGACGTTGTCCTCCACTTCGCCCATGCCGCATTCCGTTGCGATGAGATCAGGGTCTTCACGGATCTTGCCCTTCCCGCCGTGGATCAGCGTGCGATCGAGCAAGGCCTCGGTCACACAGAATGGACAGCCATGCTGACGCGCGACGAGTCGCATTGCTCCATCGGAATATCCGGCCAACCCCGCTTGGAAGAATGGCGCGTCGAAACGCGGGATGAGTGCCTGCACGCGGGGATCCACGCGTGCCATGCGGGCGGTCTCCGCGATAGAACGTGAGAGTCGCCGCTGCGGCAGTTCGCTCGGCGAAAGTTCGACGCTCATGCTTCGAGTCTAGTCCGCACACATGAGGAATTGATGCGTCCATCGGGCGAACGTGGACCGAGCCGCGGCACCACGAGCGACGCGTGTGGAGCTCCCTACACTCCACCTGTGATGCGCAGCCGATGGCATGCACTTCTTCAGATCGCCCTCGCGGCACCCGTGCTCCTCGCCCTTGGCTGCAACGCAAATCTGTACGACCCCAAACTGGCGACCCGCCCCTACCCCGAAGCGCTCCAGCAAGAAAGCGTGGTGCAGGTGCAAGTCGTTCCACTGCAGACACAGATCCGTTTCATCAATGCCACCAGTACCAACTACGACAACGTTGATGTCTGGATCAACCGCCGTTTCGTCAAGCATGTGGAACGACTCGATGCGGGGCAGCAGATCGAGATCGAGATCGAGGACTTCCGAGATCAGTGGGGCCAGTGCCCGCAGCCAGGCGGATTCTGGCGGACCCGCCCGCCGACGCCCATCGTGATCACGCAGATTCAGCGGGATGAAACGCAGCCACTGGTCGGACTCGTGACCGTGCTTCCGCCGGATGTGAAGGTGAACTCACGTGACCCCCGCTGATGGCGTCATCCGGATGAGGGCCCGTGGGTCCTCGGGACCGATCGAGCGTCCTCGGATGTGCCGCTCGAAGGCGTGATACCGAGCCGAGCGCACTTATCCTCGAACTCCCCGATCTCACGCTTGTTCGTGGTGGCGATCGGCAATCCGGAGCGAATGGCATCGATCTCGAGCCGCGTGAGATGCATTGCACCGAGGCGATAGTCCACAAAAGCTTCACACGACAGCGGCACGATCGGCTTGATGAGTTCGTACATCGCCTCCGCAAAGACGCGGATCTCGTACTGCGCATGCGAATCCATGCGGAGCGAGAGGAAATGGAACAAGTTGTGCAGATCGCACTTCCAGTACCACTCCGTGTACACCGACACGGGGAGTGCCGCACGCGCCAATTCTCGCGCCACTCCCTTGTCTGTCAGCGACATGTAATCCTTGTAGAGCGCCTCTGCACGGTCAAGCAAAAGCAGAAAGTCTTGTGCAGTGCCGGCATCGACGAGACCATCGCCTCCCTGCCGATTTGATGCGCTCTGTGCGCGAATGGACTCGGCCGTTGGGCGATAGAAACGGTCGGGCACGATGGAATAGCGCGCGCTGTACTCATTGACATTCGCGGTACGGTGGCGGATCCACTGCCGCGCAACAAACATCGGCATCGCAATGTGGAACTTGAACTCGACCATCTCAAAAGGCGTGGTGTGACGGTGTCGCAGCAGATAGCGGATGAGACCGCGATCCTCATTGACCTGCTTGGTGCCCTCCCCATAGGACACGCGCGCCGCCTGCACGATTGCAGCGTCGGCGGTCTTGCCGGAGGGAGCAAGCCGTGGCATGCAATCGACGAGCGCCACGAAGCCGTGATCGAGCACCTGCTTTGTGACGCGCAATGCGCCGTCCATCACATCCACAAGTGGCTGCTCTGGGAACTCGCTTCTCGCCTGTCCTGCGCTCATGGTCGGCGCTGGCGTCTCCGCCTGCGACACCGAGGGCGGCTTCGCGATCACACTGTCATGCTGCGGGCTGCTCATGGACTGCTCGGCACTCCTGTCGTCGGCTTCGGCTTCGGCAGTGACTTCCCGCGCGCAGCGAGCCAACCATTGACCTCCGCAAGGGTACCGACTCCGCTCGGATTCCCACGCGTGTGGAGAACGGGCGGTGATCCATCCGTGCCCGCATTCAATCCGACCAACTGCAGGGCAGCCGACGGCGCATCGGCCGCAACCCCGCCGCACATCGCCTCATCACGAGTGCCGGGCCAGCTTCCGTTGCTTGGCAAACGCGTCTCTTGCCAGACTGCAGTCGCATCCGCCAAAGCCGTTTCCGATTGGGGCCATGCCTGTTCCTGATCTGCATACACAAGGCAGGCCCAAGCGGTAGAACGCAGCGCCACATCCACACGCTTTGCACGCGCACGCACCTCATCGACAACCGCAAACCCCCAGATGAACGCAGCGAGCGCGAGCGTGACGAAGACGCCCATCAGCCAGAGTGCCGCACGCCTCGACCCGACGGGCGCCGTGCTCACATCCGCATCCCCTCAAGCTTGACACGATCGCGGCGGCGATGCGGATCGGGCTCCGGCACGGCGGAAAGCAATGCCTGTGTGTACGGATGTTTGGGCGCATGAATCACTTCGTCGCGCGTTCCGTGCTCGACAATCTTGCCATTCCACATCACGGCGATCCGCTGGCACGCATGATGAATGACGGCCATATCGTGGCTGATGAAGAGATAGGAAAGCTTGAGCTCGCGCTGCAGATCCGCGAGCAGATTGAGGACTTGGCTCTGGATCGACACATCGAGCGCACTGGTGGGCTCGTCACAGACGATCAACCGCGGCTCGAGTGCCAGCGCACGCGCGATACCAATCCGCTGCTTCTGCCCGCCCGAGAACTCATGCGGATACCGATCGGCGGCGCCCGGCCAGAGTCCGCAGCGCGTCAGCAGTTCACCGACGCGCTTCTGAACCTGATCGCGCGGCACGATGCCATGCACTTCGAGTGGCTCGCCAATGATGCTTCCAACGCGCATGCGCGGGTTGAGTGAACCGCCAGGATCCTGAAAGATGATCTGCATCTGCCGACGCAGCAACCGCATCTGCGAAGCACCCTGAGCAAACACATCTGTCCCATCAAACGTCACGCGTCCACTCGTCGCCGGGATCAACCGCAGAATCGCTCGCCCGACCGTCGTCTTGCCGCATCCAGACTCGCCAACAAGTCCGAGCGTCTCGCCGGGCTTGATCTCGAAGCTCACGCCGTCCACGGCGCGCCGATGATCCACGACGCGCTGCAACAAACCTCGTCGCACAGGAAAGTGCACGTGCAGATCATCGACCTTGAGCAGTGGCGCTGACATGGTTGCAAGGCTAGCGGAGCGGCAGTTCGATCTCACGCACCTCGCCCGAAGGCAGTGCAACGCCGAGCACAACACTCAATCGGCCGAATCCGCGCGGTGTCACGGCGCCACGAGCGAGCCGCACATAGAAGTCTTCAATGTTGGTCACCGCCTGCCCTCCCACCGTCACGATGACGGATCCTGCGGGGATCACTCCGGCGATGCGAGACCCTGCGGTGATCTCGCGCACCATGACGCCGCGGCGGTACGGCGCGGCAAGTGATGCGCAGGACTCGGGGGTCGCCGTCACGAGATCTGCAAGACCAAACTGCCGCAAGATGTCGGCCAGTTCAACCGCCTCCATCTTGGGATCGCGTTTCGCCAACTGCACTTCAAAGCGCATCTCATTCCCGCGCTGTTGAGCAGGGTCTGGGCGCCATATCTCGAACACGACAACTTGGCCTGGCCGGCGCGTGCCGACGATCGACGGAACCTTCTCTGCGTCGTTCACGCGTACACCATCGATCGAAACGACAACATCGCCGACCTTCAATCCCGCAAGCGCCGCGGGGCTCTCTGCGGAAACACGCGTCACCACGGCACCCTCCCCGCTGTAGTGCTCACTGATGCAGAGAAACACAGGATCCTTCAGTTGCGGTGGCAGGATCGAACGCACAGGCTGCACGGCGATTCCAGAAAAGCCCTTCTCCACTTCGCCGCGTTCAATCAACTGCGCCACCACGAACTCGATGATGTCCATCGGAATCGCCAGTCCGATTCCCCCGAACTGTCCTTGACCGAGCGTTGTGCCGCGTCCCGTGGCAATCGCGGTATTCATGCCGATGACACGTCCATAGATGTCCGTGAGCGGTCCCCCTGAGTTGCCAGGATTGATGGCAGCATCCACCTGGATGAAATTCTCATAGTCCACATCGGCAAGCCCTGCACTCCGACCGATGCCCGACACGATGCCGGCACTCATGGAGAAACGGAAGTCGAAGGGTGAACCGAATGCGAACACCATGTCGCCCTGCGTCGGGATATCGATGGAGCGCCGCGCAGGCGTCAGATCATCGATCTCCACACGCAGCACGGCGATATCGGTCTTCAAGTCAATGCCCACGAGTTGAACAGGCACGATCTGCCCCGTGTGCAGTTGTGCCTCGATCCGCTCCGCACCATCCACCACATGCCCATTCGTCACCACATGCCCGAATACGTCGTAGATCCAACCCGATCCGGTGTTCACGAGCGCTCGCCCGCCGCGGGATGCGCGCCCACCTGCAGCACTGAGCGAGACGACCGACGGCTCCACGATCGTCGCGACATCACGGGAAACTTGATTGAGCTCTTCCAGCACGTTCGACTTGGACAGACGCTCTTGCGCCGCCACCATCGCTGCCTCCGATTGCTCGATGGTCACTGATCGAATCGCGCGTGGCGTCACCACAAGCACAAGGACTGCCGAGACTGCGACGACGGCAGCGGGCAGCAGCGTGTGAACGCGCATCAGGTTGTCCCGCCACTCCCCGTGGAGTCACTTCGCCGCACCGCCACTGCTGCCGCGAACGCATCCCGCTGCACATCCGTCATGGTGTAAGGATGCGGACCAAGATCGTTCGTGCGCACGCGTTGCATCCAGCCACGCGCAGCAGCAAGCAACTGCGGACCGAAGTCGATCGCGGGCAGCGCGAATGCGGGCTGCCACGCGGTCAAACCAAGAAGGTCTTGAAGCACGACGACCTGCCCGTGACAGGCGGGGCCCGCCCCACACCCGATCACAGGCACAGACGATTCACGGACCAACTGCTCTGCCACTTCAGCAGGTGTCGCCTCGACGAGCAGCATCTGCGCGCCTGCATCCACGAGTGCACGGGCGTCATCGAGAAGTGCGACTGCATCGATGCAGCTCTTGCCCGCTGCGGAATATCCACCTTGCTGCTTGGACAACTGCGGTCTCGATCCGATGTGCGCCACCACGGGGATTCCTGCGCGTGACATTCGAGCGACAAGCGGCACGAAGCTGCGATCCACTTCCACCTTCACCAGATCCGCATTGCCCTCGGTCATGAAACGACCCGCGTTGCGAACGCCTTCCGCATCATCCGCCTGGTAACTCAGAAACGGCATGTCCGCCATCACGAGTGTGTTGGGCGCACCACGCTTCACCCCTGCGGTGAGCGTGATCAGGAAATCAAGCGGCGTATGCACCGTGCTCGAAAAACCCAGCACCATCTCGCCCGCGGTATCACCGACGAGCAGCACTTCGATGCCAGCCTGCTCGAGCCAACGTGCTGTTGTTGCGTCGTAGCAGGTCAGACAGGAGACGCGCTGTCCACTGCGCATCAGCTTCGAGAGCGAGCGAATCGTCAGGGGTGCAGCCCGCTGCGGCGAATCGGCGATCTCCGAGGCAAGAGTGCGCCGATTCTGCTCTGTCGCAGCATTTCGGGACGTTTCGGCTTGGGACTGGTGCATGAGTATCTCGTCCGACAGCATAGGTCAGCACACATGCATGATGCGTCTTGCATCCGCGGAAGCGCTCATCCTGATCCAAAGCCCGATGGCATTCGCCCGAGTGAACCGCGCAGTGGGTTCAAGACCGCATTGTCATGGCCGAGCACCAGAACATCCGCGATCTCGACCGCTTCGCGGAACGACTCCTGCGCCGTCTGCATGTCTTCACAGGGCGTCAGGATGCGCCCCTGCGCCAGGTGCTCCTCGGTCGCGACGGCATCCCCCGTCACCAATACCGTTGACGATGGATTGGCGATCAGCAGCCCCGCCATGCCGGGCGTGATACCCGGCAGCGGGAAGAGATCGACCCCTGGCGCCAGTCGATCCGGCGCATCCTTCACTCGACGGCTGACCTCGAGTGTCAGACGAACAAACTCCGCTGCGGCACGCGCTGCACTCCCCTCTGCGGCACTCGTGCGCTCCCCCTCGGCACGCTGCGAAACCTCTTCGCCGACTTGCGCAAGCCGCTCACGGTCGGGCGCATGCATCCACCACTGCGCCGATGGGAAGAGAGAAATGCCGCGGAAGAGTCCTGGATTCCTGCAGGTGAGAAAGACGTCGGTCACCGCTTCGCATCGCACGGGCGAGCGCGACTGCATCCGAGGCAACAAGATGTTCGGCGGTAGCGATGGATCTACGACGATCACATGCTTGCCCGACTCAATGAGCGTGGTCGTCGCATGCGCCTCGCGCACGGCGGTGCGTTCATCCCACAGCGGATGCGCCGCGAGCGTCCCGATCGACAGCACTCGATACTGCACCATGGCGTACGTCGTTCAGTCGACCTGGGCCTCGTGGGCCAGGCGGGCGATTGAGGGACTCGGATTGCGCAGCTTCTCGGCAATCGCAAGCGCGACGTTCTCGGGGACGAATGGGCGCAGCTTGTCCACGGATCCGCCGAAACCGGCAATCTGACGAATCAGGCTCGACGAGAGGAACGCAAACGCCTCGCCAGTCACGATAAACACAGTCTCAATCTCCGCAACCTGGCGATTCGTTATCGCCAGTTGGCACTCGGATGCGAGATCGGTGACATTCCGAATGCCACGGATGATCCCACACGCTCCCCGAGTGCGCGCGAAATCGACCGTCAGCCCCGAATAACTCGCCAGCGAAACGGTGGCGCCCGCCGGATGACGTCGCACGACATCTGCCACGAGAGGTTCGAGCAGTGCGAGGCGTTCTTCGACAGAGAAAAAATCCTCCTTGTCAGGATTACGCCCCACGGCCACCACCACCTCGTCGAAGAGCCCGCGCGCACGCGAAAGGACATCCAGATGCCCGAGAGTGACAGGGTCGAACGACCCTGGATAGATCGCAAGATGATGGCCACGCGATACCGATGGCATGGATTGGAGTGTAGAGGTGGACGTGCTGCACGACGCGTGTCAACGCTCAGGGACCCGCCAACAACGCGTCAGCGCGCCGGAGACTGTCCAGTGCCACGCGGCAGCAAACCACCCAAAATTGCCCTGAAATTCTCGCCGAAAACAAAGTTGTGCTCGGGCAACTCAAGCCCAGCACGATTCTGATCAACATGGCTGAAAATGATCTCCGTCCTGCCGATATCAGTCCACGAACCATCGCGGTGATCCCATCTGCTGATCACTCCCTTTGTGGATGCGCCCATGTCATCGAGCCGTTCAATCATGGCGTCGTATCGGATCGATTGGCCTGGAACAACATCCTGTTCAAAGACCGCCTCCGTCACCTTGGCAAGAATGACCTTCTCCGAAAAGTTGCGCACGCTCCCCACGAGGATGCCCGCCGTCTGCGCCATGCCTTCAAGCATCAGCGTGGCAGGCATCAGGGGTTGCGCGGGTCCGTCTGCCCCCTCCGCAAAGTGCTGATGAAGATGCTCTTCGGCGAGTGAAACGTTTTTCACCGCCACGAGACGCGTGGCCGGCTCATGCAGAAGGATGGCATCGATCCACAACCAGCGCATGGCGAGATGACGAATCCCTTCCTGCCTTAGACAGGCTTCGCCGCACCAGAACTCGCCGTGCCGGCATTCAACTTGGCGGCAACGAAGCTCACCAGGCTTGCGACGGTGAATATCTCCGAAACCTTCTCCAACTTCGGGTTTTTTGCGAATTCAGAGAAGTCGACATGTGGCATGCGCTCTCGCAGCAATGCGAGACCGGCTGCGTTCACCACACCGTCTTGGACATACTTGGGATCGTTGATGTTGTCGGGGAAGAGTTCTCCCTGACCGATCTTGAATCCAAACGCCTTCTCGATGCGGAACACGATGTCCAAGAAGTCGATCGACTCGGCGTGCAGATCGGTCGTGAGACGCGCCTCCATCGTCACTTCTTCCTCGTCCACACCGAGCGCATCCACAAGTACGGTGCGAAGCTTGCCAAAAATCTCATCCTGCGTCATTGCTGCAGACCTCCTGTCGTGCGTTCATTGCCCAACCGAACCGCTCGCATTGTAAAGCGTCCGCTTGCCGCTGCACCGGGCAGGGCCTCGGCACTGCCGGCGCGTATCACGGATGCGCTCCCACGGAACACCACAGTGCCATCGCTCTCGACCTTGTCGAGCACTGCCTCGCTGCGCAGCGAGTCGCCGGGGCGAACAAAATTGCCGTACCGGAGGGCGCGCACGCCTCCGAGCACCATGCGCACGGGCTCACGCCCCGCCGCTCGGTCCCGTGCCATCAGCGTGAGGCGGGCCGTCTGCACAAGCGCTTCCAACATAAAAACCCCTGGCAGCACTGGGAATCCTGGGAAGTGGTCCTGCAGATATTCCTCGGCCAAAGACACCCCTTTGAGGGTGATGGCACGGTCGGGACCGCACTCGACCACCTGATCGACATGACAGAAATGCATGTGGGACACAGGGTAAGTGATTCAGGCACGGCTGTCCTGCCGATAACAGGAGTATGGCAAGGAAGTCGCCTTTGGCTATCGCACGCGCGATCCCGTCTGCGGGTCTGCTCCCACCCGCATCACTCACACGCAAGATCATCTGGCTCGCATGCGCAGCGGCCTGGCTCTATCTCACCGCGAGCCTTGTGAGTTTCTCAGCTGCCGATTGGCCGAGCAACGCGGTCGCTGTGCAACAGGACCCCCCTCACAACTGGGGTGGCGTGGTTGGCGCAGTCACTGCGTTCGGTGTCTATCAGGCATTCGGAATCGGCATTTGGGTTCTCCTGCTCTGTGGCGGCTACGCGCTCGGTGTGACTGCAACCGGACGCTCGGTCGCGCATCCGATTGTGCGTTCTGTCGGCGCATTCATTGCGATGCTTGCCATCTCCGTGGTCCATGCCCTCTGGCTCCCCGGATTCGGTCCGCTCGGCGGTGCCGAGGCGGGACTGATCCCCATGTGGATGGCGGATCAACTCTGGATGCGCTTCGGCGCACTCGGCGCCAACATCTTTGCACTTGCAGGATGCTTGATCGGCTTTGTGGTCGCCGTGGATGAACTGGTCTTTGCGCTACCTGGCGCACTCGTGCGCGCGATTGAGGCGCTCGATCCAGTCTGGAAGTTCGATTACCGGGGCACAATCGGCAGTCTCTTCGGTGCAGGTCGACGCAGTTCCTTGCAGCCAATTCCTGTTGGCGGCGTAGAGACGGATAGCCCAGACGATGGGGCGGATGGCGATGGAAATGGGAAGGTTTCTTCGGAAACTTCGCTTGACCGCCGCCGCCGACTGATCCGGGGAAACCGGGCAGCGGCGGCCGCGGCAAGCCGGGGGACAGTCCTGGAAGTGAACGAGGATGAGGATGCGGGCGAGGCCTATGCCGAGAGCGAGGAGAACGCGGAGGAGACGACCGTTGTCGATGCAGACGATTCGGAAGTCCCCGCCACCGAGTCCAAACGGCAAGCATTGAGCGCTGAGGAACTTCGGGAAAAGATCGCAAAAATGCCTGTCCGCATGGCCAGCGGTGCGAAAGTGATCGCACGAGATGAGGACATTCCACGTGAGGTCGACTACACGGGCTACACCTTCCCGACACTCGATCTCCTCGATGTGCCAGAAGAGAACTTCTCTCAGCGCATGGAGCAGTACGTGCGCGAGCAGGCGGGACTTCTGACAGAAACGCTTCAGACTTACGAGATTGAAGGTGAGGTCGTTGGAATCGAGAGCGGGCCAGTCGTGACGCTCTACTCCGTGGAACTCGCGCCAGGGACGCGCGTGGCACGACTCGACACGATTGCAAAGGACATAGCACGCGCGCTGAAGGCGCCCAACATCCGCATCATCCCAAACATGACGGGTAAGTCCGCGATCGGCATCGAAGTCCCCAACCGCGAAAAGGAGAAAGTGCGGCTGCGCGAGCTCATGTCGAGCGGACATGCCGAAGGAATGCGGCTCCCCATGTTCCTCGGCAAGGACAGCGCAGGCGAACCGCTCGTGCTCGACCTCGCCAAGATGCCTCACATGCTCATCGCGGGCACCACGGGCTCAGGCAAGTCGGTCTGCATGAACAGCATCATCATGAGCTGGGTTTACACCAAGCGACCTGATGAACTGAAGCTTGTGCTTGTCGATCCGAAGATGGTGGAAATGAGCCAGTTCGCGGATATCCCACATCTGATGGCACCTGTGGTCACCGACATGAATCAGGCAGCTGGCATCCTGGAGTGGACCGTGAGCCGCATGGAGGAGCGCTACGAACTCTTCCGCAACACTGGCGTGCGGGACATCCTCGGCTACAACAGCCTCGGCGAAGAGGCCATCTTTGCCAAGCTGAATCCGCCAGATGATGCGGCCAAGGCCCGTATCCCGAAGAAGTTGCCCTACATGGTGTTCCTCATCGATGAGCTTGCCGATCTGATGCTCACGAACAAGGAAGTGGAGACGCACATCGTGCGCATTGCTCAGAAAGCGCGCGCCGTGGGTATCCATCTGGTGCTCGCCACGCAGCGCCCCCAAGCCAACGTGGTCACTGGGTTGATCAAGGCAAACATGCCCTGCCGAATCGGTTTCAAGGTCGCCAGCGGCATGGACAGCCGAATTGTGCTCGATCAAAAGGGTGCCGAGTTGCTCCTTGGCCAGGGCGACATGATGGTTCTCACCCCAAGCGGCAGCGGCGAACTCCGCCGATGCCAAGGCACGCTTGTGACCGATCTGGAGACCCGCAAAGTGGTCAGTTTCCTGAAGGATGTCGCAGCCCCCAGTTTCGAGCGAAGTCTCCTTGCCGTAAAGAGTTCCACACAGGGGGATCCGACCGAAGGCGGCGATATCGATCCAAATGAACGCGACCCCCTCTTCGACAAGGCAGTCGACATTCTCATCGAAACTGGGCGGGGATCCGTCAGCCTGCTGCAGCGTCGGCTTGCCATCGGCTACGGTCGCGCTTCCCGCCTCGTCGACCAAATGTCGCTTGCCGGCATCCTGTCGGACCACAAGGGCTCGGTCGCGCGCGAGGTGCTGATCACCTCGGAAGACTGGGACCGTATGAAGCAGATGGAGGCGAACGGTGGGGATGAGTCGGAAGAGTTGACGGTCGAGCCTGTCGACGAAGATTGACCAGACTGCCCCGTTTTTGCCCGGGTGCCCTTGCGATTTCTGCAGCATCGTGTGTAATGCACGCGTTCGGCTGCGGCTCGCCTGAGAACGCCCGCAGCGAGGAACGGATTCCTCGCGACGGCCTTTGGAGAGATGACCAGGCGCGCCAACCCACGGAAGGGTGGCTCCATGATTGCACATCAGAAGACGGTGAAGTCAGCGCACTACGACCTTCGACGCAAAGATGGTTCGCTGCATACGGGACTGACTCCTGCAGATATCCGCGCGATGTCGCAGCGCGGCGATCTCTTCAGCGATGACATGCTCTGCCGCGAGGGGGATGATCGTTGGCGCCCTGCCTCGTCACTCGCTGGCATCACCGTGGTGCAGCGAACCATTGAAGTGGCACCCGTTGTCGTGCCCACACCCGCCCCGATGCCCGTGTCGACGGTTCAGCCAGAATCGCAAGCAGCCCCGCAGCCAAACCCGCTTGAAGAAGGAGTGGCTGCCGCAGAACATCGTGCGAAACAATTGCAGGTGGCGCTCGATCGCCTGATGGAGCAGCACGATGGCCTGCGCGATCAAGTCGCAGAGCACACATCGACGGTGCAGCGACTTCAGAGTGAAATCGAACATCAGGAATCGATTCGTGAGTCGCTCGAACACCGTTTGCAGCAGGCGCATGCGGCGAGCGATCAAGCGAATGCCCTGACACAGGAAGTGGCGCTGCTTCGTGCGGAGTCCGCAAAGCTCCACGATCGGTGTGATGCGGCTGAACGCGATGCGGCGCATGCCCAAGGGATCGAACAGCGGCTCGAGCAAGATATTGCTGAACTCCGTCGGGAACTCGCATTGTCACAGGAGCGAGTCTCGACCGGCGACGAGGAACTGCATCTGCTGCGCACCACGACGGAGGAGCTCAAGGCTCAACTGCTTCGTGCACGGGCTGACGTTGCTGCCCGTCCGACCAGCATTTCACCCTCTGCGTTCGACGATCTGCATCGTCAGCTCGAATCGGCTCGGAACACTGCAGCAGCCGCAGAATCGGACCGCGAGCAACTGCTTGAGTCCTTGAGTACCGCACAAACTGCTCTTCGCACATCCGATGATCTACGGCGTGCACTCGAGAAGTCGCTTTCTGCGCTGAAGTCGTCCACGAGCAGTCACGGCACCGAACTCGCCGCCGCACGACAGACCGCAGGCGAAGCCCAAGCGGCGTTCGCGGCGATGGCGGCACGCATCGAGGGTGCCGAGAGCACCGCCGAGAGTGCGCGCCGCACCCTTCTCGAGCACACGGAACGTTTGCGTGCAGCGACCGCTTCGCACGACGCAGCTCTTGCGGCACGCGATGCCGCATTCGTCGACCGCGACCATGCTCTCGCCGAGCGTGACTCCACGCGTTTGGCGGTCGGCGCAACGCAAGTCGACTTGTTGGCTGCACGACGCGATATCGAAGCACTCCGGCAAGAGCTGGAGTCGGCACGTACGGCGATTACAGACCAGACCGCGCGTGCGTGTGGACTTGAGCGTTCCGTCGCGGATACCCAAGTGCTTGCGGACGCTCTGCGCGGCGAGCGAGACGAGACCCGCGCCGCGGCGACTGCACTGCGGCAGCAGACTGATGCACTTCGGACACGCCTCTCGGAACAAGAGTGCGATGCAGAGGCAATGCGAGAGCGCCTGTCTTCTGCAGATGCGCTCGCAGCAATGCTGCGCGAGGAACGCGATGCCGCGCGTGCGCAGGGCACACAACTGACGGACGATCTTCAGGCAGCGCATCAGCAGCGCGTTGATTTCGCAGCACGCGCCTCTGCACTCGAGCGCGAGGTGGCGGACGAGCGCACAAAGGTGGTGGCGCGGGATGAACTCATCTTCCGCGATTCACTTCGCGCGGAGGAACGCGAACGCGACAACCGCGGACTGCAGGCTGAAATCGCGCAGTTGCGAGCGGACTTCGCTGCGCAGCAGTGCCGTGCGGATGACGCGGCCGGTCAGTCCGCAGCACTGCAGCGAGACCTGCATGATGCACGTTGCCGTGCAGCTGATCAGGCCGAAGAACTGACGGCGGCGGCACGGCGTGCGGAGGAGCTTTCGACAAAGGAAGAGTCTGCGCGTGCCTCGCTGCTGGCGGCGACCCGTGAGCGCGACGAACTGTCGGCAGCATTCTCCTCCGCACAGGCAGCGGTCGCTGCACGTGAGCAGCAGGTCGCGGCAGAACGCAGCCTGCGTGATCAGGCGGAGGGAAGTTCGCGGCAACTGCTGGCGAGCTATGAAAAACTGGCGGAGGAGACGAGCCGCCGCATTGCCGACCTTGAGGTGAAACTCGCTTCGGCGGGGCATGAGATCCAGGCAGGTCTTGCCCGCGAATCGCAGGCAGCTGCCGCGCTCGGTACCGCACAAGGCGAGTCGCAATCGCTTCAACAAAAACTCGCCGCTGCTGCCGAGCAGCGGAGCGCGCTCACGCGCGACCGCGATTCTTTCGCAAAGCGCGCCTCCGCGGAAGCAGCCGCCCGCGCGGCGGCCGAGGACAAGATCACGGCTGCACAGGAGCGTGCGCGTCAAGCCGAGCGTGAGGGACGGAGTGTGCAGGAACGCGCGGTGCAAGCTGCGATGATCGCCCTGACAGGCGCGCGCCAACGCATCAATGATGATTACACGAAGTCGCTGTCGGAGATCGAGGTTCTTGAGCAGCTCGTCGCCGAGTCGACAAGGCAGTTGATCGCAGCGGGCAGCGAGGTGCCCGGCATTCCGCTCCTTCCGCGCGAAGCCATGGCAAGGGCTGCAGCCGACTCCCGAGCCGCTGCCGATGCAGCCGCACTGCTCGCACAAGCGGCGGCAGCACGACCGGCTCCTGCAGCGTCGGCAACGACCGCACCTCCCAAGCCCAAGTATGAACCGCCCGCGGCACCGCAGGGAAGTTTCCGCATGGTGGATAGCTTGGATGATGACTCCGCCCGACGCCCCTCAGGCTCGCGTGCAAACTCGACTGCGCAAGCTGCCACCACGACACGCGCTGGTGGTGCACGTGAACGTGTTTCACAGCCGCGCACGCAGTCTTCGTCGGCATCATCCGACGACGATTCCTCTCCAAGTGCCGAAGCACTGCCTCGGCCCGCGCAACCTCCGCCCACACATCCACCATCGGTGGATGACCTTTGGATTGACGAACACTGTTCGGTCCGTGCGGTAGAGCCTCCTGCGACTGCAGTGGGCATGACCGCTCTGACCGCGCTCGGCGTCCTTCTCACCGCATCGATTGCCGCCACGCCACTGCTCGCGAACATGAATCTGCAGCGGGCGTTTCTGCAGATCACCGTGTGGACACTTCTTCTTCCTGCGCTCGCCGCATCCGTGCAGTGGACCGCATCTCGGTGCACACCGATCTTGGCACGCCGCATCCCACAGATCGCGGCTGCATCTTTGATTTGGACACCATGCTGCACGCTTTTTCTGGCCTCTCAGCCAGTCCTTGGAGTGGTTTTCCTCTCGCCGCTCCTCGTGCTGCCATGGCTCCTCGTCTATGCCGCATGGCCTGATCCCATCTTGCGCGCAACCATGCCCACCAGCCGCACCATGGAGGAGATACTTGGCGCGCGTGAGCGCGCAGCCCGCACATGTTCGCTTGTCCTGCTTGTTTCCGCAGCGCTCTGTTTCTTGGTCCCAGCCGGTGTTGCATTGCCTCCACTCGCAGCACTTCCCGCGGGTGCACTGGCGCTCGGGGCACTCGTCCTGGCTGGCGGTCTTGCATCGATTCGGTCCATGCGCCCCTGGGCACAAGCTGCCGCATGGACGGCATTCTTGGCCACTGCAGCGCTGATTGCACAAGCGCTCACAACCGACGTGCTTTCGGGCATGGTGCGCTCACCATGGCCATGGCTTGCACTGATCTGCGCGTGGAGTTCAGTGGCTGCCACCACACTTGTCGCGGCATGCTCAGCAGAACGTTTCCGAGCCTCCGTGGAGCGACGTCGGGCTGACACCACGCCAGCGCTCGTCTCGCATGAACGTGTCTTTGCTGCAGCCACGATGGTGGCAAGTGCATGTGCTCCACTGTTGCCAGCCCTTGTTGGAACGCGACTCGCCGCAGGACGGTCGCGCCGAGCGGAGGCACAACTTCGCGCCTTCGCGAACTTCGAAGCATGGTCGGCGCTGACACTCGCATCGATTGGCATACTCCACCTCATTGCTCCATCATGGTCACTGGATCTGCTGCTTACAGGGCTGATGATTACGCATGCACTCCTCTGCCTCGGCTGCGCAGTGACTGTCGGCTGCGACCGATTCGTGCGCTGTCCATCGCTCTTTCCTGTCCTGCAGCCGCCTGAGGGCGCTCTTGAACTTCCCACACCCGTCATCACCGTGCAGCGCACGGCAGAAGGATCCGCACACCGACCGATCACTCATCCCTGCGGTACCACATCATGGGCGCTCGCGACCGTGCTGCTCGGCTGCGCAGCGGTTGGAAGCATCAGCCGCAGCGCAGAGTGGACGATGTGGATGGGGCCGATCGTTGGAATCGCGTGGTGGCTGCCATCGCTGATCGCTGCTCGATGCCGCCATCCCGACACGGTCATCGTGTGCATGCTCTCAAGCGGTCTCCTTGCTCTCATGGCTACGGCCGGTGCGGTCGTCCCATTCGATGGCACGGATGACACGCGTCCGCTTGTCATCGCTGCTTGCATCGGTGCATGCGGGGCATGGGGACTTCTGACTGGTTGGGCGTTCAAGGGCATGAGCCAACTGGCGGCGCTTGCTCGGTCCACCATGGACGCCGCAGTAGACGCCGAGGGCGATGCACTTGCCCCGAGCGAACTGCCGGCCGTGACCATGCGCCGCGCATGGATGATGCGGCGCCTGATCATTGCGGTGAGTGCGATTCCAGTCGCATTCTCACTGCCTGCGGCTCTTCCACCTTCTTCTCCTGCCGCCATCACATTGCCATGGCTTTGCGCAGTCATTCCCACACTCCTGTGCTCCCTCATCGCGCTGCTTGCCGCGCGCTGTGATCATGAGCAGCTGATCGCACGGACAACGACCTTCTCTCGCACACTCGCGATTGCAACCTTGGCCGCCATGATGCCACTCTTCTTCGCAGCATCTCAGTTTGGCGCACTCGATGCGTTGCGGTCACAGCCGTGGTCGGCACTGACCGCACTGACAGCACTCCTCGGTGCGGGCGTTCTCTGGGCACTTCGGCCCGCTTCGCCATCGATGGAAGCAGAACGCGCAGCCCGTGCGCTTGCACGGCGACGCAGTACACCGCCCAAGAGGTCGACGCCGCGCCGCACACTCGAGGAGGTGCTCACATGACACACAGTCCACCGCCACTCTCCGCACCTGCGATCGCTGCCGGACTCGATGCGGCCATCGAGCAAGCGGAAAAGGGTTGGCATGAAGGGGGCATTCCCATCGGTTCAGTGCTGCTTGATGCAGACGGCATGATCGTGGCGCGCGGCCACAACCAGCGTGTGCAGCTGAATGATCCGACCGCTCACGCCGAGGTGGACTGCATACGCAAGGCTGGACGGCGCCGAGACTGGCGACACCTCACGCTGGTCTCCACGCTCTCACCCTGCCCCATGTGTTCTGGTACAGCGATCCTCTTCAAGATTCCACGCGTCATCATCGGCGAAAATCGCACATTCCTCGGTGCCGAGGAGTGGATGCAACGGCAAGGCATTCACCTGCAAGTGGTCGATGATTCCCGCTGCATCGCCCTGATGGAGCGCCTCCAGCGCGAAAAACCTGATCTGTGGGCGGAAGATATCGGCGAGTGAACGCTCAGCCACCACAGAGCGTGTCGCGAAGTCCGTCGGCAAAGTGACGAACCGGTTCGTAACCGATGAGCTCACGCGCTCGGTCAATCGAAGCGAGGCTGTCGCGCACATCGCCCGAACGCGGCGGTGCGAATTTCGCAAGCACCTTGGTCGCAAGCACAGCGTTCATCTGATCCAGGACCTCCGTCAGCGTGAAGTTGCTGCCACAGCCGATGTTCACCATGTCGCCCTGCAAGTCCGCCTTCGCCGCACCCGCACACAGGTTGGCATGCACCGCGTTATCCACATGCGTGAAGTCACGCGTCTGCTGGCCATCACCGTAGATCGTGGGTTGCTGCCCCTGGCGTAGACAGGTGGCGAAGACCGGAATTACCGCTGCATACTGCGAGTCAGGGCGCTGTCTCCGACCAAAGATATTGAAGTACCGCAGACTCACCGTGGAGAGACCGAAGCAGAGGCTCCACGCACGGCACGCATGTTCACCGGCAATCTTGGTGACTGCATAAGGTGATCGTGGGTCGGCCTTCATGCTCTCGATCTTCGGAAGTGTCGGTGTATCGCCGTAGGCCGAACTCGATGCTGAGTACACCAGCCGCTTCACACCCGCCTGACGAGCAGCCTCGAGCACTCGGATCGTGCCAGTGGCATTCACCTCGTGGTATCGCACAGGATCACGCAGCGAACCAGGGACAGACCCGATGGCTGCAAGATGGAAAACGATGCGCGCGCCCTCCACTGCTTGTGCGAGCCGCTCACCATCGAGAATGGACGCTTCGATCATCCGGATGCGATCACACACCTTGTCGAGGTTCGCGCGACGACCATTGGACAGGTCGTCGATCACCGTGACCTTCGCCCCAAGTTGGTCGAGTGCATCCACGATGTGCGAACCGATGAAACCAGCGCCCCCTGTCACGCATACCGATGCGCCCGCATAGGCGGCGGCGTGACCTTCCAGCCAACGGCTCATCGATGTTCCCGTCTCAGGCCGGACGCCAAGTCTGCTTGAAAGCCTTCAGCGCCTCGGTGACGCGGTCCTCAAGCCCTTTGAATGACGAGGCCTTCACGAGTTCTTCGCGCAAAGCCTTCGCTGGGCCGCGGAAGTAATCGAGCATGGCGCGTTCAAATTCGCGGACCTTTTCGATCGCGACATCGTCGAGCAGTCCACGCGTTCCTGCGAACATCGCCAAGCACTGGTCGATGGTGTCGAAGGGGGTGTACTGTCCTTGCTTCAACAGCTCAACCATTCGCGCGCCACGGGTCAACTGCCGCTTGCTGGCCGCATCGAGTTCCGTGCCGAGCTGGGCGAACGCTTCCAGTTCGCGATACGCCGCGAGATCAAGTCGCAGCGAACCCGCGACTTCCTTCATGGCCTTGATCTGAGCGGCACCACCCACACGGCTCACGGAGATACCGACGTTGATGGCAGGTCGCACACCGGCCGAGAAGAGTTCCGGCTGCAGATAAATCTGTCCGTCGGTAATCGAAATCACATTCGTGGGGATGTACGCGGAAACGTCGCCTTCCTGTGTCTCGATGATCGGAAGCGCCGTCAGCGAGCCGCCACCGTTCTCATTGGAAAGCTTGGTCGCGCGCTCGAGCAGTCGCGAATGCAGGTAGAACACGTCACCGGGATACGCCTCACGACCTGGTGGGCGGCGAAGCAGCAGCGAAAGCTCGCGATACGCCACCGCCTGCTTGGAGAGATCGTCGTAGACGCACAGCACATGCTTCGGTCCGGTGTAGTTCGGATCCTTGCCCTTCCACATGAACCACTCGCCCATGGCGCAACCGGAGTATGGCGCGATGTACTGCATCGGCGCCGATTGCGATGCGCCGGCGTTCACGACGATCGTGTACTCCATCGCGCCCGCCTTCTTCAGCGTCTCGACGACGCTCGCCACGGTCGAATCCTTTTGTCCGACCGCGACATAAATGCACACCACCGCATTCGGTGTTCCCCAATACTGGCGCTGGTTGATGATGCAATCGAGGCAGATCGCCGTCTTGCCGGTCTTTCGGTCGCCAATGACGAGCTCTCGCTGACCACGACCCACGGGAACCATCGCATCCACGGCCTTGATGCCGAACTGCATTGGCTCCTTCACCGGCTGGCGCGCCGAGATGCCAGGTGCCACGATGTCGACCTTGCCCGTCTCCTTCGCATGAATCGGTGCGCCGCCATCAAGCGGATTGCCAAGCGAATCGACCACGCGGCCGAGCAGTTCCATGCCGATGGGCACTTCCAGGAGGCGTCCCGTGGAACGCACCGTGTCACCTTCGCGGACAGCGGTGGTGTCACCAAAGAGCACAGCGCCAACCGTGTCAGACTCGAGGTTCATGACCTGTCCGGTGATGGTGCGACCTTCCGACTCGAACTCAAGAAGCTCACCCGCCATCACCTTGCCAAGTCCATACACGCGGGCGATGCCGTCGCCGACCTCGACAACCTGTCCGACATCGCTGATCTCCAGCGTGCTGCCAAACTGCTCGATCTCATGTCGGATGACGGATGCGATTTCGTCTGTCTTGATCTTCATGGGTAAGTTCTCGAAAGTCTCGTTGCGAGTGCGTGTGCCTGATACCGAAGGAAAGCTGCTTGATTCGAATGGTTCGTGAGGATGGGTTCAGCCAATGAAGCGCTCGGTGTTGCCGCGAATGGTGGCGCCACCGCCTTGGATGATCGACTCTCGGAGCCTGCGGAGGCGCGTCGCGACCGATCCATCCACCAACTGATCCTCGATGCGAAGTTTGATGCCGCCGATCATCGATGCATCCGCGGCATAATGGAAGACCGCCTCGCGACCTGTCGCGGTACGCAGACGTTCGCGAAGCGAGGACTCGGTCGTCTTCTCCAGCGGCTGACCATCCACGGTGAATACATCCACCTCGGTCTTGCCGAAGAGTCCCTGCAGCAACTCGTCGTACGCCTCTTCCATCTCGGCGAGATGGCTCAAGCGTCCCTTGCGGTCCACCACCATGATGAAACGAAGCAAGGTGTCGCTGACATTGCCCTTCAGGATGCGTCCAAGCGCGACACTGCGCGCTGCGCGCTCCACGGTCGGCGATGCGAGCAGCGCACGGAACGACTTGTCCAACTTGATGACCTCTGAGAGCTCGCGGAACTCTTCGCCAATCTCCTGCGCGCGTGCATTCCCCCCCTGCTTCTGCGCCATCTCCAGCAGCGCATGCGCGTAGACCGTGGCTACTTTGTCGTTCGTTGCCATGGGTCAGCGGCTCTTGCCTTGCATCCCGGCGAGCGACTCCTCGACCATGCGCTTCTGATCCGTGGCACTGATTTCGCGCTTGAGGATTCGCGATGCAATGGAGACAGCGAGCGTTGCCGCGTGCGCCTCCAGTTCGGCGACCGCGGTGCGGCGCGCACTCTCGATCTCGTCTTGAGCGCGGCGCGCGCGCTCGGCCAACTCTGCCTCGCTGCGCGCACGAAGTTCCTCGCCCATGCGAACCGCTTCTGCCTTGGCCTCGCGAATCATGCGGCTCGACTGCTCCATCGCTTCCTGCAACTTCTGCTCAAACTCCTTCTGTTTTGCTGCAGCAGCGGTGCGTGCGGCCTCTGCGGCTGCAATCTCGCCAAGGATTTTTGCATTGCGGTCATCGAGCCCCTTCAGGATCTTCGGCCATACAAAAATGCCGAGACCCACGGCGACCGTGCCGAACACCACCATGGTCGTGATGAACGGGAACAGGTTGAACTCAAGAGGATTTGCCGAGGCCAACATCATGGACGGGAACCTCCACGGCGGATCCGATCGCCCCGCCGACAAATCGCGGCGAGGCGAGCGGTCGGCCGACGATCACTTGCCGAAGTTGAGGAAGCCTGCGACCACCGCGAACAGCGCGACACCTTCGACAAAGGCGGCGGTGAGAAGCATGTTGATGAAAATACGACCTGCCATCTCGGGCTGGCGCGCGATCGACTCGACAGCAGAACCACCGATGCGACCGATGCCGAGACCCGCGCCGACCGCGGCGAGTCCACACGCGAGACCCGCGCCGATACCGACGCCCCAGTTGGCTGCTGATGCAGCGGGCGCAGCCGGATCAGCCGCGAGTGGGGCTGCCAGCGCGGCAGAGGCGCAGACCGTTCCGACGAGGGTGGCAAGAGCGAGATGAGCGATTTTCATTGGGGTCAGATCTCCGTTGCGAATCAACTTGCAGAGGGTTTCTCAGGTCAAGCCCGAAGGCGAACATCGCCTTTGGGAGGGGGAAGAATATAGCGAAAATTCAGTGAGCGGGGGCTCCATGCGCGTGCGCGGCGGCTTCCGCGTGTGCCTCCTCATTCCCATGGTCCTCATGCGCCATCAGGCTGATGAAAACCGCGGTGAGGAACATGAAGACGAACGCCTGCAGCAGCGCGACAAAGACCTCCAGCAGCGTGATCAGCATCGCGCCGATAGCGCTCACCACTGTGATCGCACCGACACCAAACCAACCGAGTCCCGCGTTCGCCGCCAGCACTCCGAACGACGTGAACACGATGAGGAGGGTGTGGCCGGCCACCATGTTGGCGAAGAGGCGAATGGCGAGCGCAGCGGGTTTCACGAAGAGCCCGAAGAATTCCACCACGAATACAAGCAAGACGATCGGATAGAGCAGCGGCGACCCACTGACCAGATCATGCCCGCCGCACAAGTGTTCCAGCCAACCCTTCACACCCAGTTCGCGGAAGCCCTGCACTTGGATCAAGACGAACGAAATGAGCGCCATGCCCCCGGTGACTGAAATGCTCGCTGTCGCCGCACCTCCAAAGATGGCGAGTGTCCTGTTTTCCTTAATTTCAAACGCCTCGCCGCGCAGCGAGTAAATGAACTCCTGCACTTCGACGAAAGGGATCAGCCCAACGATGTTCAGCGCCAAGATGAAGAAGAACATGGACAGCAGGAATGGCAGGTACTTCCGGGTCAACCTTGCTCCCATCACGGGTTCCAACATCTGATCGCGCAGGTAGAGCACCATGACCTCGATCACTCCGCCGAATGCAGATTGCGACACGAAGCGTTTGTTCCCCATTGACTCGGGACCCGTCGCAATGGACCGAGCCGCCCACCGCAGAAGCACCACGAGCACGATGGCGGTCACCGTCATCGTGACCATGCTGAGCATCATCGGCCTGCCCAAGAAGTCAAACTCATGCAGCCCTTTGTCGACAATGTGCGACATCGGATCTGAAGCGCTCGCAAGCAGGGAAATCATTCCGTCGTCTCTCGTTCGGTCGGACTGCTCTCGAAGCCAACCGCCGACCGCGGCGTGGCCTCGCTCGTCCTCACGACGCCGCGCCTCAACGGGCTGCGGAACCGCTTCGGATCTGCAGCGTGGCGGCGATCATGCCGACTTCTGCGAGGACGACCGCGAAGCAGCATCCCCCTGCGGCGGCAACGAACTGCGCCGTGTCGCAGGGGAAGATCGAGTATAGCCCGAAGCACGCAAGTGGGGTCAGCAGCAGCCGAGCAACCGTTCCACCAAGCCACACCGTCACCCAGTCGACCGCGGGACGGGGTCGCCACGGCATTGCGACCAACCATCCAAGGATGGCGATCGCAAGCACCACGGGCACGACACGGAGCACAAGCGGCCATCCGATCCATCCCCCTCGAGGCGCAAGCCATCCCCAAGCGCAGCCAAACAGCACCGCCGCACCGATCATCGCCGCGATGACCAGTCCCCAGCGCATCGACAGCGGCGGGCCAAGGCTTGGTGTGCGCGCAGCGCCTTCGGTGTCACGTGAGTGACTGTTCACGCAGCATCTCCGTTTCTCCCCCGATCGGCAGGACCACCAGAGTCCTGCGCGATGCCCTTGGTGGAGGAACGCCCCCCGCCAAGACGATCGAGTGAGGCGTTCAGTTTGAGCGCGCCGCGCATCAGGCTGTACATGGCAACGGCGAGGCCGATGCCTGTGCCGATCAGCGCGCCCATATTGGTGTTGCCCAACCACGATCCGACGAGCCATCCGAGCACTGCGCCGGCAATCACTTCGGTCGTAAATCGCCATGCAAGTCCGGCCATCCGCCACCCCACGCGGACATCCGCATCTTGGCCTCGGGTGGGCGATGCCTTGCGCGAAGATCCGTCGGCATCCATGCGCGCGATGGTAGTGATGGCTTCTCGCAGCGCGGCTATCCTTTGCGGGCCATGCCAATCCCGGACGACCAGATCGTCGATGTCACACCGAAGCCGCTCACACGCGGCGAGAATCTGTTCGTGCCCAGCATCATCAAGGGGCTCGGCACGACCATGCGCCACTTCGTCGAGAACTTTGGGCGCAACGGGAGCAATCAGAAGAACATCTGGGTCGTGCAGTATCCCGAGCAGAAACGCGATGATCGCCCGGTCGAGCAGGGTGGTCAGTTCCGCCCGACATTCCGCGGGGTCCACCGACTGAACAAGGACGAGGATGGACGCGTGCGGTGCGTCGCTTGTTTCATGTGTGCGACAGCCTGTCCAGCCAACTGCATTCATATCGTCGCGGAGGAGAGCCCGTGGGAGGACCGCGAGAAGTATCCGAAGCAGTTCGACATCGATGAGCTCCGCTGCATCTACTGCGGCATGTGCGAAGAGGCGTGCCCTGTGGATGCGATCGAACTGACCCCGCACTATGAGGTGACTGGGCTCACGCGTGCCGAGCTGATCTTCGACAAGTCCAAACTGCTCGAGATCTACGACCAGACCGCTGCTGAAAAGCCGATGTGATCACTCGGCGATCGCCGCGCCCTGTGCGGCGCCATTGGGAGCGATCAACCGCCAAACAACTTCTTGAAGCCGTCGATGACCTCGGGAATATTCTGGATCCCCTGCTGAATCTTTTTTGCGTCGATCGCTGAAGGATCGAAGACCAACTTTTTGCTGCTCTTTAGCGGGACATCCTTGCCATCCACCTTGCCGAGCGGACCTGAGAACGTGACATCGACATCGAGCAACTCTCCGGGATCCACGGGCAACTTCGCGACGAGCTCATTGATCTCGGTGACTTCGGGCAGTTGTGAGGACGCCGCGCCCGTCACCGTGCGACCGATGGATGCGATCGGGTAGCGAATCGTGATGGCGTTGGCGAAGGGCGGGGTTCGCGTGAGATCGACATCGCCCGACAGTTTCAGCACCTGCTGCCACTGCGGACCGACCTTCGCCACACGCACAATGAAGTTCGCATAAGTCAGGCGCCCCTTTCGCACGGTCAGGATGAGCGGATCAATCTGCGCAGGCACGGTCGTGACGCCTGGCTGCTGGGCCACGGCCAAGATCGCGACCGCGTCATTCTTCCGAAGCAGTTGCACTTCGCCGATGTCGATCCGCCCATCGAGATCGAGTGTGGCACGATTGCCATCGAGCGGGGCAGAAAGGCTGCTCACCGTGAAGCGCACGGGTGGCGCAGTGGCGATGCCCGCCAGAATTGGGCTGACCGGCTGGAGGATCTTCTGGCGCAGCGCATCGTTGATGGTGAGCGCCGCTTCGAAGGGCGCTTCTGGCGACACGATGCAGCGACCCTGTGCCACCACCACTTGAGGAGCCTTCAGATCGAGCGTTTGCGACTTTGCCATCGCACGAATCTTGGTGCTGCGCTGTGGTCCGCTGCCGGCAGAGACCGCATCGAGCGAGCCACCGATGGATGGACCGAGCAGTGCAACGAGTTCGCCCCCCTGCCCCGCGGCCGCATCGATGAGCGCGGTCGGCATCGCCGTCATCTGGAGCTGCGCATTCCACGCCGCATCGGCGGGCGCGAGCGATCCACTGGGCGCACCAAGTTGCCGACCTGCGATGGTTCCTCGCACGGAGCCGGTGTTCCCACCGTCACTCAGGATGTCCATGTCGATCGCATCACTCAAGCGAGTGGTGCGCGCCTTGATGCTCGTGGCGCCGAGTGAAACCGCGGGCCCGCTCGCAGGTGCCAACTCGATCGCTGCAAGCGTGAGTTCGGTGTTGAACGCGCTCCCCGCCGCGCCTGCCGCGGGCAAAGTCAGCGACTGCACGCGCAGGCGCGCATCAATGGGACCGAGCTGACGAAGCGCAGCGGATGCGCGCGCATCGCCGTTGGTGAGATCCACCAGTGCGAGCGCGAGTGCTCCCGGCATCTGCACACTCGCCTCGCTATTCGCCAGCGTGACAGGGATGTCCGCGGCTCCAAAGAGCGCACGCAGATCACCGCTGAGTGCCGCCGCAGCCGTGAGCGGCGCAGGCGCCGCATCGCCGACCGCAAGTGTCCCCTTCACCGCCGCATTGAGTTCACGGTCCAGTCCTGTCGAGCGCGCCACCACTTCGAGCGCGCCCATGCCAAGCCTCGGCTTCCCCGGGATTTGTATGGCACAGGGAGCCAGATCGATACGCAAGTCTGCACTTCCACTTGCTGCACTCGTCGTCGGCAACACCAACGAGCGAATATTGCAGGCCAGATTGATGTCGCCGATCGATGGTGATGCCGAGTTCGCATCCGACAAAGTGGCGCCCGACCAGCGAAGCATTTCCACCGCGAGCGCGCCAGGGACCTTGATCCCAACGGAACTGTCCTTGAGTGTCAGTGCAGATGCATTGCCGGATCCGATGGCTTGCAGATCGCCGCGCGCATCCACGGCAACCGTCAGTGTGCCTGGCGCGCTGTCACCGACGCGAAATGTTCCGCCAAGACTGGCCTGCGCGCGTTCAGCTACTCGAGGACTCTTGACGGAGAGCGTGACCTGCTCGAACTGCACTCGCTCCCGACCTGGCGCTTCGATCGATCCCGGATCGATCTTCACCGTCGCCACGGCGGACGCATCATCCACGGATCCCGTCCACACGCAGGACTCGATGGAGATCGTTCCACGAATCGCCCTGCCGCCTGCGGCGGTCGCCAACTGCTGCCGCCAATCCACGCCGCTTCGCAGTCCAAGCCACTGTTCGACTACTTCCGCGGGAAGATCAAAGGCACCCTGCGTCGGTTTCAGATCGATGCGCGCAGACGCAACACCCGACGGATCGAGCGTCGCGCTCCCAGCTCCCTTGAGTTTCATCCGCGGCAGCGCGATGTCGAAGTCGAACTGATCCGCGGCAGCGCGGTCGATCGACGCGCGCAAAGAGCCTGGCCCCGTCAGCAGCGCCGCGGCGGTTCCGACATCGAGCAGCGAAGCAAGCACAGATCCGCCGGAAATCGTTACTTCCGTACTCCCACGCATGGCCTGCTTACCCAAGTCAGGCCACTCCACCGAACCACGAACTTGCGCAGCCTCCGTTGTCCCAGCAAGGACTCGTGTCGTCAGTTCTGCAGAGAGACCAGCGCCCCGCGCACCGGCGGCAGGAGTGAACGAACCCTTCACATCGACATCACGCAGCGTCGCTGGCGCGGCGAGCCCAGGGGCCCGTGCCACAGCGAGCATGGGAACACGGATCGTTCCAGCAAGCTTCGCCGGCAGATATTGCCCTGCGCTGATCTGCTGCCACAGAATCCGAAGCGCATCGATTCGAACCTCCGCACGCGCCGAATCCGCAAGGGCGATGCTCGCGGGTGCGAAGCGCGCCACGAGACTCGGCGCGGCCGTGAGCGCGCAGTCGATCGGCTCCGTCGAGAGCGCATCCTTGTCCCACGTCGTGCGAGTGGCGACGACCGCTTCACCGAGGGTCAATCGCAGCGATGCGCGACCGCTCGCCATGCTCCCATCCTGCTCCACCGCCACCGCCACGCTCGGAACGGCCGACTGCACAAGCATCGTGCGCACATCGTCGGGCAGCCACAATGCCTTCGCGATGTCGAGTGGCGCGAGCGTCAGACTTCCGCTCGCGCGCAGCGCATCCGACTGACCCGAGAGGCCCTGTGTCCATCCGCTCACTGACTGCACGGCAGTCAACGCAGCACCACCGAGCGATCCATCGATGCGAACCTCCAGCGGAGCCCCGTTGCCCGACGCTCGCACATCCACCGTAGTCGCTCCAAGGGGCAGCGTGATCGCATCCGTGCATCGAATCGCCGTCGCGTCCGTTGAGATCCGCCCCTGCACGGCGCAGGTGTTCCAATGGACGGCGCCTTGGCTCGGCAGCGGAAGCGCGGCACTCGCGATGTCCACCTGCACCGCGAGCGGTTCCGCGAGCCCGAGGCTTGGAACCAACGCAGGTTGCACGGCCACCTGCACACTCGTGGGCGACAGAATCAGTTGCGTGCCCCCATCACCAAGAGCAGCGGCGGCGTTCACACGAATGTGATCTGCCTGCAGTTGCAAGGTGCCTTGCGTTCCATCGAGCACCAGTGCAGCGGTCACGGAAGCACCGATGTCGCGCTGCGCCTCGAGCGGCGCGGGGAGGTACGGAGCGAGCGCCGAGGTGGGCAGTCGCTCGACACGAACCGATCCGGCAAAAGAACGCGCGGCCGCATCGAATGGCTTGCGCGCCGTCAGATCGACGGTGGAAACCGCCTGCTCTCCCGTCGGCAGCGCGACTGCGATTTCCCCCTGCACACGCGCCTCGTCACTCAGCGCACGCGAGACCACCTTCCACTGCAGACGATCGATCACCAGTGGGAATCCCTTCGTCGGGACTGCGAGCGCGCTCGCCTGCACATCGAAATCGATCGCCATCGTGTCGATCACCAGTTCGCCAGTCGGGGTCAGACACTTTGCCGCACTTCCCTTGATTGCCA
>Ga0194123_10000508_pt1 | contig 72330 bp, 74 predicted proteins | sample TA2MahsurfametaG_5_FD_155479 | JGI IMG/M metagenome (GOLD analysis project Ga0194123, IMG submission 155479) | Freshwater microbial communities from Lake Tanganyika, Tanzania - TA2015023 Mahale A surface | ecosystem: Environmental > Aquatic > Freshwater > Lake | place: Tanzania: Lake Tanganyika... | reverse complement strand
ATAAAGCAGCTTACCCAGCCGCCGACCATTGGCGCGGTACTGCTCAATGGTGTCTTCGTTATGGATACCGGTGACCAGTCGCTCGTATGCAATGTGCAGAAGCGCCATGCCAGGGGCTTCATAAATACCGCGGCTTTTTGCCTCGATGATGCGGTTCTCGATCTGGTCGCACATGCCCAGACCATGCCGGCCACCGATGCGATTGGCTTCTTCAAACAGCGCGACCTGATCAGAGAAGCTTGCGCCGTTCAATGCCACCGGCTGACCCTCTTCGAAGCGCACCGTGACGGTTTCCGGCTTCACGTCCACGTCTTCGCGCCAGAAGGCCACACCCATGATCGGGTTGACGATGGTGATGCCCTTATTGAGGAACTCTAGGTCTTTGGCCTCGTGGGTGGCACCCAGCATGTTCGAATCGGTGGAGTAGGCTTTTTCCACACTCATCTTGTAGTCGAAGCCATTGGCAATGAGGTACTCGCTCATTTCCTTGCGGCCGCCGAGTTCGTCGATGAAGGTTTGATCCAGCCAAGGCTTGTAGACACGCAGAGCCGGGTTGGCGAGAAGCCCGTAACGATAAAATCGCTCGATGTCGTTACCCTTGAAGGTGCTGCCGTCGCCCCAGATGTTGACCCCGTCATCCTTCATGGCCACTACCAGCGCAGTGCCGGTAACCGCACGCCCCAGTGGCGTGGTGTTGAAGTAGGTGGCACCGGCGGTGGACACATGGAAAGCCGCGCACTGAATGGCTGCGATGCCCTCGGCCACTAACTGCTTGCGGCAGTCGATCAGTCGGGCAATGTCGGCGCCGTACGCGCGCGCCTTACGCGGAATGTCCTCGTAGTCAGACTCATCGGGCTGGCCCAGATTGGCGGTGTACGCGCACGGAATGGCACCGCGCGCACGCATCCAGTGAACAGCGGCCGAGGTATCAAGACCGCCGGAAAAGGCTATGCCGACGCGCTCGCCGACGGGTAGCGACTGCAGGATGTTCTGGCTCATGAATTTGGATGGTGCGAAAGGAAAGGGACCGAACGCGCCAGAGCGCGGCTCGGCAAACCGCTAAACGTATCACGAACGGGCGGTTCGCTCCGACCGGTCGAGTTCATCCAGGATCTTGAGCGCCTTGGCCGGGTTGCCGCGTGCAGCACGGGCCTCGAAGCGTGTGCGTGCCGTCTGACCGCACTGAAACACGTGCCCCGCCTGTAACCAATGCCATTTCCCCGGCCGAAATTCCCAGGGAATCAGAGCGACTTCGGTGCCTGCGGGAAAGACGCCCGCGGTCCGGTGATCCTGCCACTGACCATGGGCATTCAGGGTGGCCAGCAGCGACTCACCGGCGATCTCAAACCGTTGCGACTGGCCTTTCAAAACCAGCCCGCCCGGCTCAACCACCGCCCGCTCGGGCGGCAAGTCGAGCACTGCCTGCGGGGCAGGCGGGCGCGCAGGCCCGGACAGCCAGTCGTGGACGCTTGCCCACTCGCGCCCCGCGAGGCGCTGGGCCAGGCCCGCGAGCGCCGCTTCTACCGCATCCAGGTCATGGTGGCGGTAGATCTGCTGGCCCAGCACGTTATCGAACAGCCACCCCGCCTCGGGCCACCGATCGACAAGCTCGTCAAGCTCGGCCAGCGCATCCATCCGATGCCAGCGAACCTGCACGCCCCGGCGCTTCAGGCGCAGACCATGACGCCAGGCAAACAGCGGCGCGGCAAGCGGATCGATGTCGATCGCCTCAATCGCGTCGAAACGGGCCAGAAAATCGGTCGACATCATCCAGCCCGCCGACGCGCCCACCAGGATCAGTTGGCGCGAGTCAAAACTGATGCCTGCGAGCCATCGGTTAATTGCGTCGCGGGTAGGCTGCCAGCGCGCCGAGGCCTGCAGCGCCCGGGCATGCCAGACAACGCCGCCGGTCCGGTTGGGACCGACCGATGGCATCGGGAACCGTGGCGCCGCGCTGCGGGATACGGTGGAATCAGGGGTCGGCGCGGTGGGCATAGCCGAATTGTAGACAGGCTGCGCGCCAGCGGTATTCGCCACAGGTTCCCGACAGGCAAGCCTGGACATAAGGCCCGGTAACGACGCCCGCTGGGGGACAATCTGACCTTTAACACTCAACCCCGTCACAGGCTGCACGATGAAGACTCTGCTCAAGCGCTCGCTGATGGCCATAGCGCTCGCGATCGTTGCGTTCTTGTCCACTCTGGAGCCTGCGATGGCTGTTGCTGAACCCCCCTTCACCATCGAGCGCCGCGACGGTGACTTCGAACTGCGCGACTATCCGGGCTTTGTTGTCGCTGAGACCCGTGTTGAGGGCGGTTTCGACGAAGCAAGCCGGGCAGGCTTTCGCCGCGTCGCCAATTACATTTTTGGTGGCAACGTCGGACCGGATGGCAAACCCATCAAGATCGCAATGACAGCGCCGGTCACGGTAGAGCCCGCTGGCGGTGATCAGTGGCGCCTTCACTTCGTGATGCCCGACGACGTGCGCTCGACCGGCCTGCCCAAGCCCGCTGACCCTTCAGTGAATCTTCGCGAGGTACCGCGGCACCGGATGGCGGCGGTTCGGTTCGGCGGTTTCACCACCGAGGCATCCATTGCCGAGCACACGGCCAAGCTTCGCGACTGGATTGCAGCGCAGGGTTTGCAACCCGCGGGTGAGCCCCAGATTGCGCGCTACAACGATCCCTTCACGCTGCCCTGGAACCGGCGTAACGAGATCATGATTCCGGTACGTTGAACAGCGCATCGGCACGCTGCGCCTCAGTGCTTTGGCTACCCGTATAGAACGCGGGAAAGTTCAACGCAACAATGCCGCGATCGGCCGCATAGGCTGTGCAACTGTCCACCTTCAGCGGCTTTCCCGATGGATCGAGCCTGGGAGGACGCGCCAGCCTGACCTCGGCGATGGTCTGGAACGCAGCCGTTCCCATGGGAATCAGCAATTCCATGATGTGCGTGCAGGCCGCGCTTCCCCCTAACCTGCGCTTGACCTCATTGCTCCAGCCCGCTGCAATGCGTACACCGATCATGCGCTCAAGATTCAGCCCACCCTCGCGGCACACGGGATAAGGCGTTGAGTCGCTGACCGACTCGATTTCGCGCACCACCAGGTCGGTGTCCACCGCGATGCGAACCCACATGTCGTGCACCAGTTCGCCGGACATCACCTGACGATCGCCCGATGGGGGCGAAAACGCCAGATCCTTGCTGTCGCTTACCCGTCCTTCGATTTCGTACAGGCCATCCTGCCGGTGATATCCGCGCATGGAGATGGTGCGCAGATGCACCGGGCGACGACCAATCGAGGCAGGACGTTCAGGCAGTGGCATGACGCTTTACCCCGGTTGTTTGAGGATTCGGTTTCTGAGCACGCCGATGCGTTCAATCTCAAGCTCAACCACATCACCAGGCTCAAGAAAGCGATCAATTTCAAGGCCACAACCCGTGCCGACCGTGCCTGAAGCGATCACCTCACCCGGGTGCAGCGTTTCGGACTGCGAGATGAACGCCAGGATATCGGGAAAGCTGTGATACATGCCCGACGAGTTTCCGCCACCGCGCCGCTCGCCATTGACCCGTACCTCCATGGACAGCGTGTGGGGGTCGCCGATTTCATCGGTGGTCACGATCCACGGCCCCAGCACATTGCCGGTATCAAAATCTTTCCCCTTCATGGGCCCCATGCCCAGCGGACGTTCGATCATCTGAACATCACGCGCGGAAAAATCATTGAAGATCGTGAAGCCGAAAATGTGTGACAGCGCCTGGTCGCGGCCAATGTCGCGGCCGCGCCGGCCGATCACACAGGCCAACTCCAGTTCGTAATCCATCAACTCCGAAAACGGCGGCCACTGTACATCGGTCTCATGGCCCACCACGCTCATGCGGTTGCACTTGTACCAGGTGGGGCGCTGATACCAGACCGGCGAAATCGGCATAGAGGGTTTGCCAGTGCGCTTCTCCCAGGTTTTCATCGCATTGAGCAGGTGCGCTTCGAACACCAGGCAGTCGCGCATCTGACGCGGCTCAGGCAGTGGCGACAACAGGCGTGTGCCCGCGAGCGGCTGCGCATGCCTGGCCGACCATTGCGCCGCCACTCTTTGCGCAACCTTAAGCGCGGGCTCGCCCGCGTCGATCAGATGAAGCATCGAGGCGAAGGCGGACGTGGCGACACCCGAGGCTTCGGCCGCATGTTGAAGATCAAGCACCTGGCCCCGATCGGTATCAACGATGCCAACAGCCTGGGCGCCGTCTGCGCGGACGAAGGTGGCGAGCTTCATGGCGATTAATCCTCAAAGATTGCGACCGCTCGGGTAAAGCCTGCCGAGCCGCCGCGAACCTTGACCGGAAAGCATGAGATCGTAAAACCGTGCGAGGGAATTACCTCGAGGTTGTGCATCTTCTCAATGTGACAGTAGCCAATTTCGCGGCCGGCCTTGTGCCCTTCCCAGATCACTTTCACGTCGCGGGTGGCCTCGTAGGACTTCGCCATGTGCTTGAAGTGCGCATCCCACGACCAGCAATCGGTGCCCGTGACGCGTACGCCGCGCGTGGTGAGATAGAGCGTTGCCTCGCGCCCCATCCCGCATCCGGCCTCGACATAGTCGGGATCACCAAAGCGCTTGCCCGCAGAGGTGTTTACCACCACGATGTCAAACGGCTTGAGCTGATGACCGATTCTCGCAAGTTCGGTTTCAACATCGGCCGCCTGCACCACATAGCCGTCTGGAAAGTGCCGGAAGTCGAGCTTCACGCCGCGACCATAGAACCACTCAAGGGGAATCTGATCAATGGTGGCGGCCGGCTTGCCACGGTCCATCGTTGAGGCGAAATGCCACGGCGCATCAACATGCGTCCCGTTGTGCGTGTTCACCTTCAGAAACTCAATCGCATAGCCTTCGCCGTCAATCAGCTCGTCGGGCTGCAGGTCGGTGTAGCGCTTGGCCACCAGCGGGGCCGTTTCCTTGTGCGTACGGTACTCGATGCTGGGCTCCAGGCCCGGCGGGTCTGAGCGAACATCATTTTCGATGGGTACCGAGAGGTCGACAAAGCGTCGGGCCATTTGAGCGGACTCCTTGAACGAAACATTTCGCCTCGGCAGAGCAGATCTCGCCAAGGCTGCAGGCGACGCGAGTCTAGTCTGGCGACTTGATCTACCGCAAGGTCGGTCAGTCCGTTTGGTGCGAACCTGATCCGCATCATGGGCCCGAGGGAAAATCTGATGAAACACGCCGCGTTATCGATGATCCGCGACGAGCATCAGGCGCTTGCCGCAATGCTCCGTTCAATGCTGATGCTGCTCGACAAAAGCAGAAAGGACCGCGTGCCGCCGCCGTTTGATGTGCTGCGCGCGATGCTGTTTTGTATCGACGAATTTTTCCTGAGCGCCTGCACCACGCGCACGAAAGCAGGCTGCTGTTTCCGATGCTCAGGAAGGCAGTGCCGCCCCTGGGCCCTACGCTGGACCGGCTCGAATCTGACCACCACCCGACAAGTACAAGCCGCTGTTTCAGCGGATCGTGATGACTGCCCCAGCGCCGATCGGGCTTGGCTGATCAGTACTCGACCGCGTGACCCTTGATGTAGGTCTCGAGGTATTTGATGAGTTCGCCCTGCTGCTGCATGATGTCTTTAACCACGTCACCAATTGAGACCATGCCCGTGACGCGACCGCCATCGATGACCGGCAGGTGGCGAATGCTGCGAGTCATCATCAACTTCATGCAGTGATCGATCGTGTGCTGCGGCGCAACCGTCACCGGGTCACGCGTCATGATTTCCGATACCAGCGTGCTGCCTGCATCCCGCCCGGGCAGGAGTACCCGAATTGCGCAGTCGCCCTGCGAGACGATGCCAATCAATTGATCGCCATCGATCACCAGCACCGCGCGCACGCGCCGCTCGCGCATCATTTGAAGCGCTTCCAGCACACTGGCGTCGGACCTCAGCGAGAACACTTCGCCGGATTTACGGGCAATACACGATTTGACGGTAGACATGGAGACCTCCTGTGCGACGGGGCGCCCGAACCAATCGGACCTGCCGCTGCATGGGGATGGGGCGAATCACTCGCGGGACCGTAGGAGATTATCTGAACCGTCGCGAAGTCCCGCTGAATCCCGATCAGGCTGTTCAGCCTTAGGGGTCTGAATACGACCAAACCGCTGCGCCCTGTCCGGTCTTTCGCGGCGCTAGCGCAACACCCCGGGCTCGTGATACACCGTCACCATTGGCTTTCCCAGGAGACACCCATGACCTCACGACGACAGGCGCTCATAGCCGCCGGCACCGCTTTGCTGGCGCCCACTGTTCGGTCCCAGGCCTTTCCCACCCGACCCATACGCTACATCTGCCCCTGGCCTGCTGGGGGCTCGACTGACGTGGTCATGCGGGCGATCGGAGAAAGCGCAGGCAAAGCGCTTGGCCAGCAGGTGATCATTGAGAACAAGCCGGGCGCGGGCGGATCGCTGGGCGCGGTGGAACTGCTGTCGGCTCGCCCTGACGGCTACACGCTTGCCCAGCTGCCCCAAAGCGTTTTCCGCTTGCCCCACATGCAGAAAGTGCCCTTCAACACGCTTACCGATTTCACCTGGATTGCATGCCTCACCGGTTACACGTTCGGCATCGTGGTTCGCGCCGACTCCAACATCACCAGCATTGCCGATCTGGTTGCCTGGGCGCGCACCCGGCCGGGCGAGTTCACGTATGGCTCCACGGGGACAGGAACCAGCCCCCATCTGGCGGTGGAAGAGTTCGCGCAGCGTGCGGGAATCCAACTCAACCACATTCCCTTCAAAGGCAATGCAGAAAACATGCAGGCGGTGCTGGGCGGTCATGTGATGGCAGCCAGTGACGCCACCGGCTGGGCGCCCCATGTGGAATCCGGCAGGCTGCGGCTGCTGGCCACCTATGGCGGTCAGAGAACCCGCCGCTGGCCGCAGGTGCCCACGCTCGACGAACTCGGATTTAAAACCGTGTCGGACTCGCCGTTTGGCGTGTGCGGCCCCAAGGGCATGGATCCGGCCATCGTTAAAACCATCCACGATGCCTTCCGAAAAACGCTCGACGATCCCGCAGTGCTGGCAAGCTTTGAGCGCTATGACCAGACCGTCATTTACAAGAACACCGCCGATTACACCCGGTTCGCTCAAGAAACCTTTGAAGCTGAGCGCGCCACCATCGAGCGGCTCGGTCTTGCCCGGAAAGGTTGATCACGATGACCTTATTTCAACTCACCCCTGCCCAAGGCGCCCGCGTGCTGGTTGCCGGGGGATGCGGCGGCATTGGACGCGAGCTGGTTCGCGCACTGCTCGATCACGGTATCAAGGTGGCAATTTTTGATCTCCCCACCTCGGCCGAACGGCATCCACCACCGGCTGGGGTGGCGCTGTTTACACTCGATGCATCACAGGCTGCATCGGTCGACACAGCATTCAAAGCGCTCGACGCCGTCTGGCCCGAGGGCTTTGACGGCTTCGTCAACCTCGTGGGCTTTGCCGCCGAGCGACTCCCGATCGATCAGTTGCCCATCACCGAGTGGCAGCGTGTCGTGGAGGGCAATCTGGGCGCCAGCTATCTGCTCAACCGTGCCGCGGTTCCGCGGCTTGCGCGAAAAGGCGGCGGGTCGGTGGTCAATGTGGCCTCGGGGCTCGCAACGCGCGTCATGCCAGGGTTTGGCCCCTACTCAGCGTCGAAGGCCGGGCTGATCGCACTGACCAAGGCGGTGGCGGTCGAGAACGCACCAGCCATCCGTGCCAATGCGGTTGCCCCCGCCGCGGTCGACACCGACTTCCTGGTGGGCGGCACCGGTCGTGAACGTACCGAGTCGCACCTGGACCGCGAAAGCTACATGAAGCTGATTCCGCTCAGAAGGCTGGGCGTGCCCGCTGATGTGGTGGGGCCGATCCTGTTCCTACTGGGACCGGCCTCCGGCTACATGACAGGGCAAACGCTGTACATCAATGGCGGTGCGTTAACGCCCTGACGCGCGCGCCGGGCCGAGGGTTTGCTAAACCTTCAGCCCGTAAGCGGTGACAAAGTTGCGCGCAGGGATGCCCGGCTTCTCAGCCGCAGCAACCTGCGCGCGAATCATTGGTTCGAAAGCAGCCGTCCAGCGGCGCTGCTCGTCGGCCGACAACGAGATCACCTCTTTGTCCCGTTTGGCCGCTGCGACCGCATCGTCGCTATGTTTTTGAATGTTGCGCGCAGCCTTGAGGCTGATCTCAAGACCCGTTGTCTGGTCAATGATCTGACGCAGGTCTGCAGGCAGCTTTTGGTAACGCGCCAGATTCATATTGACTGTGAACGGTGAACGCCCCACCGGCACGTCAATGGTGAAATACCGGCATACCTCAAGCAGCTTGAAGTCGATGGCGCCCGCCATCGAGATCAGTGCCCCGTCCACCACACCCCGCTCGATCGAGTTATAGATCTGCCCCGCAGGCATGTCGATGGGCGTCGCGCCCAGTGCGATCAGCTGTTCGGACTGTGCCGACGAGGGCGTACGGATTTTCATGCCCTTCATGTCCTCAAGCCGCCGAACCGCCTTGGAACGGGTCATGACCGCCGCGGCATCACCCGTCCAAATCACCAGAGGCTTGCTTTCCTTCATTTCGCCGTCGGTGAAGAACTTCATGTGCTGCCAGATTTTCCGGGTGCCCTCATCCGAACTGGACGCCATGCCCGGCAACTCTGAGAGCGACATGAGAGGAAAGTCAGCCGAGGTATAGCCTGGCAGCGTGAAGGTGATGTCGGACAGGCCACGCACCATCTGCTTGTAAAGCTCAGGAGGCTTTCCACCCAACTGCATCGACGGAAATACCCGCAGGTTCAGGCGCCCGCCACTGCGCTCGGCGATTTCCTTGCCCCAGGGGACCAGGATCTGCGTAAGACCATAGTGCGTAGGCGGAACAAAGGTGGCGAGTTTGAGCTCTTCCTGCTGGGCCCGCGAGGTGCCCGGCAGCGTAGCAACAAGGACAGCGACCGATGACGCTGCGGTGAAATGACGACGATTGGGGTTCACTGGGGTCTCCTCCTAAAAAGATGCCAACCACCACGACTGCGCCCTTCTGACGGGGCGGGGGTCGTTGTAGCGTTAAAAGATCAGCGGATCATGGCTTCGGGAATCATCAGGGCAATACCGGGGAAGGCCACGATGAGCGCCACGCAGACCAGCATTGCCACCCAGAACGGCATGATCGACCGGAAGATCGCGCCCATGCTGGTGTCGGGCACCAATCCTTTGACCACAAATACGTTCATGCCCACCGGCGGTGAAATCAGGCCCATCTCGAGCAGGATCACCATGATGACCCCGAACCAGATCAGATCGTAGCCCAGCGCCTTGACGATTGGAATCACGATTGGCAGCGTCAGCACCAGCATCGAGAAGCCTTCGAGAAACATGCCAAGAACCAGGTAGAGCGCCATGATCATCAACAGCACGGCGAACGAACTGAGCGAGGTACCGGTCAGCAGGTCGGCTACCTGAGTGGGCAGGCCGCTAAGGGCAAGGAAAGGTCCAAAAACCAACGCACCCATCAGAATGAGAAACACCATCGCGGTGGTGCGCACCGTGTCGAGCAGCACCTTTTCGAGCACCGCGCGGCTGAGATGCCCGGTTATCCAGGCCCAGGCGAGCGCCAGAAACGCGCCCACCGCAGCGGCTTCAGCCGGGGTGAACACACCCGCGTAAATACCGCCAATTGAGGCAAACACCAATCCGAGCATGGGTGCTGACTGGCCGAGCGCGCGCCAGCGCTGCGCAAAACTTGAACGCTCACCGGCAGGCCCCAGTTGCGGCTGCAATCCCGTCCAGATCATGATCGTGATCACGAACAACAGTGTGAGCAACAGTCCTGGCAGCACCCCGGCGAGCAGCAGTTTGCCAATGGATTGCTCGGTAAGAATGCCGTAGATGACGAACGCGGTACTGGGAGGAATCAGGATACCCAGCGTACCACCGGCGGCAACCGTGCCCGCGGCCAGGCCGCTGTCGTAGCGGTAGCGGCGCATTTCGGGCATGCAAACTCGCCCCATGGTGACGGCCGACGCAACGCTGGAACCAGATACAGCAGCGAATCCTGCGCACGACAGAATGGTGGCCGAGGCAAGGCCACCGCGCCAGTGTCCCACCCAGGCATAGGCGGCTGCGAACAGCGACTGCCCCATTCCACAGGCCGATGCGATGGACCCCATCAGCACAAACAATGGGATGACCGCCAGATCGTAGTAAGCGGCGTAAGAATAGGGATAGGTGCCCAGGGCCATCAAGGCCGCCTGCGGGCCGTTGAGCACGGCGAACCCGACGCTTCCCGCCAGAAACATCGCAATGCCTATCGGCATCCGGAGGGCGAGCAGCCCCAGCATGACCACCAGACCGATCGCGCCAATCGCCTCAGAGCTCATGCGCGATCCGTGGCCGAAAAAGCGCGGCGCCAGCCGGCAATCGACTGGACCAGGCAGACCAGCGCAAACATCAGTGCGCCGAAAGCGGCCGCAAACTTGAACGGCCAGTGCGGCCAGCGCAGCATGTTGCCGACCTGGCTCCAGCCGTATATCGCCTCGGCCGCCACCCGCCAGGCGATGACCGCAAACAGCACGCCGCCCGCGAGCGACATGAGCGAAGGCAGCCATCGAAGCGACGGGCGATCCAGCCATCGATCGAGCAGATCGACCGCGATGTGGCCACCGGTGGCGCCACACCAGGCAAGCGACAGAAACACGATGAGCGCCATGGCGTATTCGGTGGCCTCCAACGAGCCCCGAAAGGGCATGTTGAAGAAGTAGCGCATGACCACGTCGGCAACCGTGAACACGGTCAGCGCAAGCAGAATCCAGCCCGCGGCGAGCGACATCCGTCGCAGCAGGCGTTCGAAACCGTTGCGCGGCGTATCAGAGCCTTCCAACGTGTCCTCAGCGCGACAGCCGGCCGACCGCCTCGTCAACCGTCATGACGTCGCCAAAAAACAGCGCGAAGTTGTCGAGTGAGGTGGCATGCTCGTCGGGGGTAAATGCCGAGTTGGCATCTGACAGCATGACCACCCGGTAATCCAGCATCATCGCGTCGCGCGCGGTCGATTCACAGCACACGTTGGTGGCCGTGCCCGCCACCAGCAGCGACTCGATTCCGCGCTGCTGAAGCTGCTGATGAAGGTCGGAGGAGCCCTGAATAAACGCGCTGTACATGATCTTGCGAGCGTACACATCGGCGGGCTGCGCTTCAAGTTCGGGAAACAGCTTGAAGCCTTCGGAATCTTCGGCCAGCTTGATAAGGCGCGCCTGAACGCGACCAGGCTCCAGCATGTACTGGTGGTGCCTGGCCCAGCGTTCGGTTGCGCCGCGCGCGGTGGTCTGAATCCAGGCCACGCAGCCGCCAGCCTGCCGAAGCGCCGACGCCATGCGGTTGATGGCCGGCACGGTGGCCCGAGAGGCGGCCACCTCAGCCGGGTACCCCGGCGCGCAGAAATAATTCTGCATGTCGACCACGACCAGCGCAGTACGCTGGGCATTGATTGACTGATGCGCCGGGATCGTGCCCTGCCGACGCAGCACGCGCTCGCGCACTGCGTCGGACATGGCATAGGTTTGCACGGGAACCGAACTCAACGGACGATTCCGAGTTCCTGGCGTGCAGGGCCGCGATAGGTGAACAGCGTGAGTGCGCCGTTGCGAATATCGCCTTTGTTGTCAAAAGCAATCGTGCCGGTGACGCCCTTGTAGCTGGACTTGGCGAGCTCAGGCAGATACACCGACGGCCGAGTGGAGTTGGCGCGAACCATTGAGTCGGCCATGACCATCAGCGCGTCATACACATAGGGCGCGTAGATTTGGACGTCGGCATTGAAGCGCTTCTTGAAGCGTTCGTTGAAGGCCTTCATTGCCGCGATCTGCTCACCCTCGACGCCACCCGCCTTGGCGCAGTAGACCTGACTATCACCAATTGCGTCGCCCGCAAGCTTCGGGAGCTCCGACGAGCAGATGCCGTCACCGCCCACGAACTTGGCATTGATGCCCAATGACTTCATCTGGCGCAGCATCGGACCAGCCACCGCGTCCATGCCACCGAAGAACACCACGTCGGGGTTCTTTGCCTTCACTGAGGTGAGGATCGCCATGAAGTCGGTGGATTTGTCAGTGGTGAACTCACGGCCCACAACCTTGCCACCTACGGCTTTCGCGCCTTTTTCAAACTCATCGGCAACGCCCATGCCGTAGGCGGTGCGGTCGTCGATGATGGCGATGGACTGTCCCTTGAGCGTGGTCACCGCATAGCGGCCAAGCGTTCCACCCAAGTGCACGTCATCAGCGACCACACGGAAGGTGGTGTTGAAACCCTGCCGCGTAAAGCGCGGATTGGTGGACGAGGGCGAAATTTGCGGGATGCCAGCATCGAAGTAGATCTTCGCTGCCGGAATCGACGTGCCTGAGTTCAGGTGACCGACAACGCCATTGACCTTGGCGTCGACCAGCTTCTGCGCTGCGGCAGTGCCCTGCTTCGGATCAGCGGCATCATCTTCAGCCATGAGCTCGAAACGAACCGAGCGGCCATTGATCGTGAGGTTGCGCGCGTTGAGGTCTTCGATCGCAAGGCGGGCACCATTCTCGTTATCTTTCCCGAGGTGTGCGATCGCACCGCTCAAGGGCGCTACATGGCCGATTCGTACAACTTCCTGCTGCTGGGCAGACGCAGCACCCGTGATAGACAACGCTGCAGCCACCGCAGCCAGACGCGTGAGTTTCCAATTCATTGAAGATCTCCGGATTCGTAGGTTGACGGGAGCCCCTTCGGGCCTGTTATCGAACTGACCTCCGGTCAGACTCATCCACCAAGATAAGCCTGCCGAACGGTTTCTTCATTGAGCATATCGCGAGCCGGGCCGCTTGCGGCAATAAGACCGGATTCCATCACGTATGCCCGGTCTGCAATCTGCAGGGCGCGCCCTGCATTCTGCTCAACCAGAAAGACGGTGATGCCCTGCTGATGCACCTGGCGGATCACCTCGAAAATTCGATCGACCATGATGGGCGCCAGGCCCATGGAGGGCTCGTCCAGCAGCAGCAGTCGGGGCCGCGCCATGAGCGCACGGCCCATGGCGAGCATCTGCTGCTCACCGCCCGACAGGGTTCCGGCAAGCTGTGCGCGTCGCTCGGCCAGGCGGGGGAAGAGCCCAAAGACCCTGTCGAGATCATTGGCGATTTCAGCGCGGTCATCACGCAGATAGGCGCCCATCTGCAGATTTTCGACGATTGACATCCGGGCAAAAACACCCCGGCCTTCGGGGACCATCACGAGCCCCTCGCCCGCCAGGTCCCAGGGGCCTCGGCCTGCCACGGAGCGCCCCTGGTACAGGATGTCGCCCGACCTGAGTGCAAGCAGCGCAGTGATCGCCTTCATCGTGGTGGTTTTTCCCGCGCCGTTCGAGCCGATCAGGCAGACCAGCTCGCCCGCATCAACGCGAAGGTCGATGCCCTTAACTGCGACAATGCCGCCGTAGCCGACCTCGACCGACCGTAACTCAAGCATGGGCGTCGTCATCTCAGTGCGCCGCGGCTGTGCCAAGGTAGGCCTCAATGACGCGGGCATCGCTCTGAATTTCGGCGGGCGCACCCACCGCCAGTTCGCGACCGTAATCGAGCACCGTGACGCGGTCGCATAACCCCATCACCAGTTTCACGTCATGTTCGATGAGCAGAATCGTTCGGCCATCCTGACGAATCCGTTCGATCAGAATGCGCAGCTGCTGTTTTTCGGTGGCGTTCATGCCGGCAGCGGGTTCATCGAGCGCCAGCAGCACCGGGTCGGTTGCGAGCGCGCGTGCAATCTCGAGGCGGCGCTGATCGCCATACGACAGCGTACGCGCCCGGTAGTCAGCGAACCGACCGATCCCAACATAGTCAAGCAGCGCTCGCGCACGCTCGGCAATTTCACGCTCCTCGCGTTTTGCCTGCGGCAGTCGAAGCACCGCACCCATCAGACCCGTGTGTGTGCGCAGGTGCCGACCGACCATGACGTTCTCGAGCGCGGTCATTTCGCCAAACAGCCTGATGTTCTGGAATGTGCGCGCAATGCCAGCCCGTGCAACCTCGTGCACAGCCCTGGGTTCGTAGGCGCGCCCCTGAAGCTCGAAGCGGCCCGCGTCAGGCACATACAGACCGGTGGTGACGTTGAAGAAGGTTGTCTTGCCGGCACCATTGGGGCCGATCAGTCCGTATATCTGGCCCTTGGCCACCGACAGCCCGACTGAGTCGAGGGCCTGCAGTCCGCCGAACCGCTTGCTCGCGCCCTCCACCTTCAACATGACAGGTTCAGCCACGGCCCGCGCTCCGTCCGTGCTCGGGTTGCGGCCAGAGGCCGCGCGGCCGAAGCAGCATCACCACGATCATGGCGAGCGCAATCAGGAGCTGGCGCAGGATCGCCGCATCAAGCCGTCCACCCGTGAGCTGTTGCAGTGGACCCGCCACATAGCGCAATACCTCGGGCAGTGCTGCAAGAAGAACTGCCCCCAGCACCACGCCGGGCAGATGGCCAAGCCCGCCGAGAACAATCATGGCAACAATCATGATCGACTCCATCAGACTGAATGACTCAGGCGAGATGAAGCCCTGGAATCCGGCGAACACCACACCCGACACGCCACCAAAGCTCGCGCCCGCCGCGAACGCAAGCAGCTTCAGGTTGCGCGTGTTGATTCCCATGGCCTTGGCGGCGATTTCATCTTCGCGGATCGCCATCCATGCGCGGCCGATCCGAGATTCGGCCAGTCGGTGCGAAATGATGATGGCAGCAACCACCAGCACCAGCAGCAGCCAGTACACCAGCGTGACGCCTGCGATCTCGAAGTCACCGATTTCCAGACGCCGCGACAGCTTCCAGCCGAAAATTTGAATCGCATCGATCTGACCCAGACCCCGTGGTCCATTGGTGAGGTTGATCGGATGGTCAAGATTGTTGAGAAACACCCGGATGATTTCGCCGAAGCCCAGGGTGACGATGGCCAGGTAGTCGCCGCGCAGCCTGAGCGTGGGCGCGCCGAGCAGAATCCCAAACAATGCGGCCACGGCGGCTGCCAGCGGCAACGCCACCCAGATGGTCAGGTGCAGGCCACCCGGAAACGCGGCAGCGATGGCCGGAAAGGTTTCTGTGAGATGCGGTGACGCGAGCAGCGCAAACAGATACGCGCCCACCGCAAAGAACGCGACGTAGCCAAGGTCGAGCAACCCGGCGTAGCCAACAATGATGTTGAGCCCGATTGCGAGCAACACATAGAGCAGCGCCATGTCCGCGATTCGGACCCAGGCGTTACCGAACTGTTGCAGGATCAGCGGCAGGATCGCCGCGCCGATCACAAGGACCAGCCACTTGAGCCACTCGGGCGTCCGAGTCGCGTTTGAGGAAACCACGTTCATGCTCGATCCGCTACCCGCTCACCCAATAGCCCCGAAGGACGCAGCGTGAGCACCAGAATCAGGACGATGAAAGCAAAAATGTCGGCGTAATGACTGCCCAGGACGCCGCCGGTGAGCGCGCCCAGGTAGCCCGACCCAATCGACTCGATCAGGCCAAGCAGCACACCCCCCACCACCGCGCCTGCCAGATTGCCGATGCCGCCAAAGACCGCGGCGGTAAACGCTTTGAGCCCAGGCAGAAAACCCATGCTGTGCTGCGCGGTGCCGTAGTTGGAGGCCCACATCACGCCTGCGATTGCGGCGAGTACCGCGCCGATGATGAAAGTGGCCGAAATGACGGTGTCGGGGCGAACGCCCATCAGCGCCGCCACAGAAGGATTTTCGGCGGTCGCGCGCATCGCGCGTCCCAGGCGGGTGGAATGCACCAGCCACAGCAGCAGGGCGAGGCATACGGCTGTGACCGACAGGATCATTACCTGCGTGGGCGTGATCACCGCGCCACCGATATGGAATGGCGCACTGGGCAGCAGCGTGGGAAACGGCTTGGGGTTGGGCTTCCAGATCACCATCGCAAGCGTCTGCAGCAGAATGCTCATGCCGATTGCGGTAATGAGCGGCGCAAGCCTTGGGCTGGAACGCAGCGGCCGGTACGCCACCCGTTCAATCGTCACATTCAGCACCGCCGCCACCACGCAGGCGATCAGTGTTGAAAGCAGCAGAATCACCCAGCCTGGGGCACCGGGCATCGCTTCGCGCATCATGGAAATCACGCTCCACGCCGTGAGCGCGCCCACCATCAGAACTTCGCCATGCGCGAAATTGATGAGGCTAATGATCCCGTAGACCATCGTGTAGCCGAGTGCCACCAGCGCATACATGCTGCCGAGCACCAGCCCGTTGATGATCTGTTGAAGAAATACGTCCATGGCGAAGGCGAAACCCCCGGTGATCAGTCTGCCTTCGCGCCCGAGGCCTTGACCGCTTTCGCCCATTTCGCCGTCTCGGCGCGGACAAATTCGGCGAGCTGATCAAGGTCCATGATCAGCGGCTCAGACCCCTGCGCCTGGAAGCTCTGACGTACCTCGTCACTCGAGAGAATCTTGTTGATGTCGGTGTTGAGCTTGCGCAGGATGTCGCGCGGGGTGCGCGCCGGTGCAGCCAAGGCCACCCAAGGCACCCCGGAGAAACCCGGATAGCCACTTTCAGCGATGGTCGGCATGTCGGGCAAGGCTGCTGAGCGCTGGGCGCTTGACACCGCGATCGGGCGCAGTTTGCCGCCGCGAATCAGGGGGAGCGTTGCGGTAAGCGTTTCAAACATCACATCGACCTGGCCGCCCGCCAGATCAGCGAGCCCGGCCGGGCCGCCTTTGTACGGGATATGAACCATGTCGATGCCGGCAGTGGCCTTGAACATCTCGGTTACCAGGTGATTGGTGACCCCCGACCCACCCGAGGCGTAGTTAAGCTTGCCGGGACGCGACTTGGCCAACTCGACCAACCCTCGAATATCCCGCACGGGCGACGCCGGGTTGACCACAACCGCGTAGGGAACCACGGCGAGACCCGCCACCACGACGAAGTCGCGCTGCACGTCGTAGGGCAGCTTGGAGTACAGACTGGGGTTGACCGCGAGCGGGCCACTGGAGGAACCGAGCAAGGTATAGCCGTCGTGCTCAACCTTAGTCGCCATTTCGGTTGCGATGATGCCCGCCGCACCGGGGCGGTTCTCGATGAAGAACTGCTGGCCATACAGCGAAGACAGTCGACTGGCGATCGCACGCGTGAGCACATCGGTTGCCTGGCCTGCAGGAAAACCGATCATGACCCGGACGGGACGGTTGGGATAGTCGGGCGAGGCCAGCGTTACGGCAGGCCATGCGGCCGCGGCGCCAACAATCCATGCGGCCAGAGACGATCGAAGACTATTCATCACAGGTTCCCTTGAGTAACGATAGATTTGGGCGACGTTTAGTCGCCTGCTCGAATGCCGAATTCACGGATGACTTTTGCCCAACGCTCAATCTGGGAATCAACAAACGACCCGAGCTCGGCTGGCTGAGACAGGCGCAGCGACATCCCCAGACCCGTCAGGCGGGTGCGCACGGCAGGCTCTGATAATGCGCTGGCAAGCTCACGGTTCATCCGGGCGATGATGTCGGCTGGCGTGCCTGCCGGCGCAAACACGCCCCACCATGCCAGCGCTTCGAAACCGGTCACCCCCTGCTCTGCGAGCGTAGGCACTTCAGGCAACGCGGGATCGCGCTGCGCCGAGGTGACTGCCAGCGGCACCAGCGCCCCCGACTTCACGTGCGGCGAGAGCAGCGCCGTCGTCGCCATGGCCACAGGCACGTGGCCTGCAACCGCGTCGGTGGCCAGCGGCCCGCCGCCCTTGTAGGGCACATGCGTCATCGGAAAGCCAACCTGTGCGCCCAGACTTGTCATGGCGAGTTGGGCAAGACTGCCGCTGCCGATCGTGCCGTAGGCAAGCCCCGAGGAACTGGCACGCGCGCTCTTCAAAAGGTCGGCGAAGCTCTTCTGCGGCTGCGACTTGTGCGCCACGATGACCATCGCTCCGGTCGCGACCAGCATCACTGGCGCAAGCTCGGTGCGTGTGTCAAATCCCATGTTGGGAATGAGGCTGGGATTGGTGGCGTGCGTATCGAACACCACCACGTAAGAATTGCCGTCGGGCGGCGCCTTGGCAACGATGCCTGTGCCAATCGAGCCATTGCCCCCGGAACGATTTTCCACCACCACCGGCACGCCCAGCGACTGCGACAGCGCAGGCTGAACCAGCCGTGCCAGCTGGTCGGTGGTCCCCCCCGGTGGAAACGGCGAGACCAGTCGAATCGGCCGATTCGGCCAGGCCGACGGTGTACCGGCCACTTGAGCGACAACTGTCATTGGCTCGCCAAGTAACCCGAGCACCCCCAAAGCAATCGCCATCCGCATCGCGAGTCGATTCATCGGCTGTCTCCGTGTTGTATTGCCGGCACCCGAGCAGCGGCCGGTCATGTTGAGCATTGATAATGCCGCCGACTGACTTGCGGCGCAATCAAAACAAACCGGCCGAACCTACGAATCGCGCGACCGAACGCGCTGCAGTAATTGCGCTGCCACCGCCACGGCGATCGCCGCAGGCAACTTGCTTCGCACACCCTCCACGCCAATGGGCGATACCAGCGTCGCAATGCGCGCGTCGTCCAAACCATCGCGGCTCAGGCGAAGCCGAAAACAGGTGGCCTTGGTATCGGACCCAATGAGCCCGACCCACGCGAGATCGGAGCGCTGCAGCGCAGCGCGGCAAATCCCATAGTCAATCTCGTGGCTATGCGTCATGACGAGGAGCGCCGCGCCGGAGGGTGCCTGATTAACCATTGCCGCAGGGTCATCGCTTAAGCGCCGCAGCGATCGGCCTTTGGGCAGGGCCTCAAGCGCAGAGGCCCTGCTGTCGATCACCGAGACCGAAAACGGCAGGGTCTCGAGCAGCCCGACCAGCGCACGCCCGACATGGCCCGCGCCGAATACCCATACCGGTGGGTCTGCTCGCCCGAGCGACTCGACCAGGCTTTCGCCATCGCCTTCAACGGGGGGCTGGTAGGTCCACTGCCGCTCAACCAGTCCGCCGCGATCACGGCTTAGCAACCAGCCCTGCTCGCCCCGCTCAAGCCGCTCCGCGAGCCCAGTCAGGAACGGCAGGTCGGACTGTTCGAACCGTTCGAACCAGAGCGTGACTGAGCCACCGCAGCATTGGCCGAGTTCGGGGCCGAGTGGCCAGCGCTCGATTTTTAGCGGACCTAGATCGGGCAGGAACATGCTGCGAGCGAGCTTTTCAGCGCGCCATTCAAGCTCGCCCCCGCCAATCGTGCCATCGATGTCGTGCGGGGTGACCAGCATTACTGCGCCCGCCTCGCGTGGCGTGGATCCCCGCGCCTTCAACACCGCCACGCGCACCACCCGAGGATGGTTGCGAAGGTGGTTGCGCAGATCTGTGATCCAGCGACTCACTGTTGCGCGGCCGCGATCGCGCGCAGCAGCGCCTCGGGTGTGGCCGGTGCATCGAGCACCGGACAATTTCCCGGCGCACCGCAATTGGCCACTGCATCACGCAGCGCCTGATAGACCGCAATCGCAAGCATCAGCGGCGGCTCGCCGACCGCTTTCGATCGATGAATGGTGTCCTCGCGATTGGGTACGCCCTCAAGGAGCCTGATGCGTGTGTCGAGCGGCCAGTCGCGTGCGCTGGGAATTTTGTACGTGGACGGCGCATGGGTTTTGAGTTCGCCCGCCTGATTCCACCACAGCTCTTCGGCGGTCAGCCAGCCGATTCCCTGCAGCAACCCGCCCTCGATCTGGCCAATATCAATGGCCGGGTTCAAGGAGCTGCCGACATCGTGGAGCACATCGACCCGGAGTACCCGCGTCTCGCCAGTGAGCGTATCGACCGCCACCTCTGCCGCTGCCATTCCGTAGGCGAAATAAAAGAATGGACGCCCGGTCAGCTTGGTGGCATTCCAATGAATCTTGGGCGTGCGATAAAACCCGCTGGATGAAAGCGAAATACGCGCGACATATGCAGCGCGAACCAGCTGGGCGAAGGGTAGTCGCCGGCCGTCGCCCAGATCGACCTCCCCGTTTGTAAATCGCACCGCGCTGGCGGGAACCTGATGGCGCTCGGATGCGAACTGCACCAGTCGATCGCGAATCGTGATGGCGGCCGCTTCAGCAGCCTTGCCGTTCAGGTCGCTGCCCGACGAAGCGGCCGTGGCCGACGTGTTCGGCACCTTCGAGGTATCGGTGGCACTGACCCGCACCGCGGTCAGCGGCAAGCCGAACACATTGGCCACCACCTGCATCACCTTGGTGTGCAGCCCCTGGCCCATTTCGGTGCCACCGTGATTCAGCATGACCGAACCATCGGTATACACATGAACCAGCGCACCCGCCTGGTTGAACATCTGCGCGTTAAACGAGATGCCAAACTTCACCGGGGTCATGGCGATGCCGCGGCGAATCACCGGGCTGCCGGCATTGAAGCGGGCAATGGCCTCGCGACGCGCCCGGTAGTCGCTGCTTGCCTCAAGACGGTCGGCCAGCAGCGGCAGCACATTGTCTTCAACCTCCATCAGATAAGGCGTGATGTGGCGCTCGCCAAAGCCGTAAAAATTGAGTCGACGCACATCGAGCGGATCGCGGCCGATGGCGCGGGCGATATCGTCAATGACCGCTTCGATGGCCATCATGCCCTGCGGACCGCCAAACCCCCGGAAGGCCGTGTTCGACACCGTGTGCGTCCGGCAGCGATGTGAAACGATTTCGACATGCTCAAGAAAGTAGGCGTTGTCGACATGGCAGATCGCGCGGTCATTGACGGGACCCGAGAGATCAGCCGAATGGCCGCAGCGCGATGCCAGCATGATCTTGAGCGCCCGGATGCGGCCGTCAGGCTCGAAGCCGACTTCCCACTCAGCGATGAAGTCATGTCGCTTGCCGGTAATCAACATGTCGTCATCGCGGTCAAGCCGCAGCTTGACCGGCCGACCGCTTCGGGCAGCCAGTATTGCCGCCACGCACGCAAACAGCGCGGGCTGGCTTTCCTTGCCACCGAATCCACCGCCCATCCTGCGGCACTGCACCGTGACGTCGTGTGAGGCGCGGCCCAGCGCGTGCGCAACCAGGTGCTGCACCTCGCTCGGATGCTGGGTGGAGCTGTGCACCAGCATCGACCCGTCTTCCTGAGGAATCGCGATTGCGATCTGGCCTTCCAGATAGAAATGATCCTGGCCGCCGATTGCCACGCTGCCGGTTCTGCGCAGCGGACTGCGCGCAAGCGCTGCGTCAGGCTCGCCGCGCACCAGGGTTTGGGTGGGCAGCACAAAACTGGATTGCGCGAGTGCGCTGCGGATATCGAGCACCGCAGGGTGCACTTCGATATCGAACCGGGCGAGCCGAGCTGCGCGCCGCGCGCGTTCATGTGAGGTGGCAAGCACAGCAGCCACCGGCTGCCCCGCGTACACGACCCGTCCTTCGGCAAGAATCGGGTCGTCGTCCAGAACCGGTCCGCAGGAATTTACGCCTGGCAGATCGGCTGCCGTGATGACGTCCACCACCCCGGGCGCACTGCGCAGCGCATCCAGCGCGACGCCGCGCAATCGACCGTGCGCAACGGGACTGGTCGCCAGGGCAGCATGCAGCGCGGTGGCCGGCAGTTCCAGGTCGTCGAGATAGCGTGCGCGGCCCGTCACGTGCAGCCGCGCGCTCTCGTGCGGGATGGAGTCGCCAATCAGAGAAGATGAGGTCATGGGCTGAGACCTGTCATCCGCCCACTAGGCGGACACCTGATCGATTCGTAAAGCAAGTTCGGGCCGCCGCCTTGCCAGGTGAAGCCGGCGAAGCAGGTTACCCGCTACCTGAAGCCGATAGGCCGCGCTTGCGCGCATATCGGTCAGCGGAGAAAAGTCGTCGTTCAGCGCACGGATCGCCGCCTCGGTGGAGGACTGATCAAGGGCTTTACCGATCAGCGCCGCTTCCGCCTGCCGGGCGCGCATCGGGATGGCCGCCATGCCACCGAAACCGATCCGGGCGCTGACCACGCCATCAACGGTTTCGTGCAGCCAGATCGCCGCACAGATTGCAGAGATGTCCTGATCCCAGCGCTTGGACACTTTCCAGGCGGCGAGACTGTCACCGGGCTTACGCGCGGGGATTCGAACAGCCGCCACAAATTCACCCGGCTGCAGCGCGTTTCGCCGATAGCCCAGATAGAACTCATCAAGCGGAACTCTGCGATGGCGTGTGCCACACCGCAGGTCGAGCTGAGCGCCCAGCGCAAGCAGAACCGGCATCGAGTCGCCAATGGGCGAGCCGTTGGCGATGTTGCCGCACAGCGTGCCCGAGTTGCAGACCGGCGGCGATGCGAACCGCTGCGCGAGTTCGTGCAGCTCAGGCCAGTCGGGCACGATGGCAGCGAAGGCATCGGTGAGTGACACGGCGGCGCCGATCACCCGTGCGCCCTGATCGTGGACGGACATCGTCCGCAGTTCGGGCACTTCGCCGATGTAAACGACCGGCGGCAGTTCGCGCAGTTGCTTGGTCACCCACAGCCCAACATCGGTGCCGCCCGCCAGCACCAGCGATTGAGGCTGCGCCTCGAGGACCGCCGCCAGTTCGTCCAGACTGCGAGGCGCTGTGAAGCCGGCGCCGCTGGTGAGTTTGAGGGATTCAGTGCGGGAGATGGCGGCGAGTTGCCCGAGCCTGTCAGACGATTGCGAATCCGTGCGGCTCCAGGTGCCGGTTGGCTCGGGAAGGCGGTTCATTAGCAGTCCGGCGTCAATGATGGGCCGGTAGCCCGTACAGCGGCAGAGATTACCCGACAGCGCATCCAGAACATCGTCGCGGTCAGCCTGAGGGCGCCCGAGCCACAGCGCAAACAGCGACATCACAAACCCGGGCGTGCAGAAACCGCACTGCGAGCCGTGACAGTCCACCATCGCCTGTTGCACCGGGTGAAGCGGGCCATCGTGTGGGGTGAGGCTTTCCGCAGTGATGACCTCGCGCCCGTCGACGGTGGGAAGCATTCGGATGCAGGCATTGACCGCCCGATAGTCGATGCGATCACCCTGAGCCTCACCCAGCACCACGGTGCAGGCGCCACAGTCGCCCTCGGCGCAACCCTCCTTGACGCCATGGCGGCCCAGCCGCTCGCGCAGGCACTGCAGCAGTGACTCGGTGGGGGGCGGATTGTGGATCTCGACAACCTTGTTGTCGAGCACGAAACGAACGGTTGCAACGGAATCTGTCATGCGGGGTGCAGAAATTTTTCGTCGACTATAGCGACCCGGATCGAGGCCCGCCAGTATGGCCCGTCAGACCGAGGGGATCGGCGCGTCGCCGCCAGGGGTGCTCGATCGCGGTCAAGGCGGCAAGCTTGTGTACAGTGTCGGCTCCCCGCAGCCGGAGCGCCTCATGGAAATCAACCGACCCGATGTCCTCGCCGAAGTTCAAGCGGTCTTCGCGCGCTATGAAGACGCGCTCGTGAACAACCGCGTGGAGGTTCTTGATGAACTGTTCTGGAACTCGCCACTGACCATTCGCTACGGTGCGGCCGAGAACCTCATCGGCATTGAGCAGATTCGGGCTTTCCGAAATGCGCGGCCCGCCACCGGGCTTGCTCGAACCCTGTCGAACACAGTGATCACGACGTACGGATCCGACTTCGCCACCGCAATGACCGAGTTTCAGCGTGACGATCCGCAAAAAGTCGGGCGGCAAAGCCAGGCCTGGGTGCGCACCCCGGAGGGCTGGCGGGTCGTCGCGGCGCATGTCAGCGTGATTGCGCGGCCGCAATCCTGAGCCCCTGCGGGTCGCGCGCCGCCACCAGAAACCGTTGCGTTGAGCCCATCGGGTAGTACGGAATGCAGTCAAACAGGTAGACTTGAAAAAAAGCGCCATTCATAGGCGCAACTGGAGGATCACCAACTGTCACTCTGGAGCCTCCTCAATGAAACCTGAACACAACCCGATCTTCTCGCTGGTGGGTCGCATTATGATCGCGGCGCTGTTCATTCCCGCCGGTCTCACCAAGCTGTTCGGTTTTCCGGGCCTGGTCAACTACGTGGCGGCCGCTGGGCTTCCCCAGCCGCAGCTTGCTGCGGTCATCGCCATCGGGATTGAAATTCCGCTTGGCATCGCGCTGCTGCTGGGCTGGCAAACCAGAAAGGTTGCCGGGGTTCTGGCGGCCTTCACCTTCATCGCCACCATGGTCTTCCACCAGTTCTGGGCGGTGCCCGAATCGCAGCAAATGGTTCAGCACCTCATGTTCTGGAAGAACATCGCGATTGTGGGCGGCCTGCTCATGATGGCTTCGCTGGGCGGTGGGGCCTGGAGCATGGACAACTGGCGCGCCGCACGCCGCGCCAGGCTGTCACCCGCTGCCGCTTAAAGCGCGCGAAGCCGCAAGACACGCGCTGATGTTGCGCCGCGGCACCGTGTCCGGTGCCGGGCGTTGCGGTCACGCAGACGAGGCCTGCCAGGCGTCAAGGATCTGACCGCCTGTTGCCGGCCACACGCCCTTGTGACGCATGATGTGATCAAGCGCCTGTTCGAGCGCGCTGATGCGATACGGCTGACCAATCACCCAGGGATGCAGTGACAGGGCCATGATTCGACCACCCTGGGTTTCTGACTCGCGGTAAAGCGTATCGAACTGGTCGATCAGTGCATCGCGGAAATCGTCTTCGGTATGGTGGTTGTTGATGAGGATCGTGTAGTCATCCACATCACACGGATGCGGCATGGCGATGATGTTGCCGCCGCCTGCCGTCATCCGGTAAGGCATGTCGTCATTGACCCAGTCGCAGCAGTACTCGAGTCCGGCCTGCACCAGCAACTCTGGCGTCGCGCCCGACTGCGACTTGGCCGGAGAGAGCCAGCCGCGCACGGGCTGACCCGACGCCTCGCGAAGCACCTTCAGGGTTTGTGCGATCAGGGCCTGCTCATCGTCTCGGGGCAGTCCCGCATGATGCAGATGATCCATGTCCAGACCGTTGGCAATGATTTCCCAGCCCCAGTCCGCGCAATGACCAATGAGGGCGGGGTAACGCGCCGCCACCGCTGCGTTGATGGCCGCAGTCGCCGAAATGCCCCGGTCTGCCAGCGCTTTCGCAACCCGATACACACCCACGCGGTTGCCATAGTCCCGCAAGGTGTAGTGACGCAGGTCGGGATAGGCTGTGACCATGGCCCCAGGCGGCTTGAATGGCACGCCCTTCATATTGAGCGGAAACCATTCAAGGGCCACCGTGACCCAGAGCGCGACCCGGGCACCGCTACGCCAGGTTACCGCGGGACGCAGCGGCAACGGTGACCACGTGTACAGATCATGGTCCATGCCATAGCGGCGCATGGGATAGGTGAGGTAGGAATCAGGGAGGCTCATGCCAGCGCTCCGATCGGTTGGCCTGCGGCAACGAACGCGTCGTAATAGTGCTCGTTGAAATACTGCGCGATCTCGCGACCCGTCGCGAGCCACACCTTGTCGTGTCGGGTGATGTAATCAAGCGCCTCTTCGAACGCCGCCATCCGATAGGGCTGCCCCACCAGATAGGGATGGAGCGGAATGCACATCACGGTGCCTGATTCCTCGCCCTCGCGGTAGAGGCGGTCAAACTGGCGCTTCAGAATATCGCCGTAGCGGCGCGGTGAAACCAGATTCACGTTGTAGACGATCACATCGTTCATCTCAAGTGAGTAAGGGATGCTGGTCAGCCGCCCCTTTTTCACCTTGACCGGCCCCGGCTGATCGTCATGAAAGAGATCGCAGACATAGGTCAGCCCCATGTCAGCGATCAGGTCCATGGTGTTGTCGGTGTAGGTGAGCGCAGGCGCGAGCCAGCCATCCAGCTTCTGCCCGGTATGGTTGCGAATGGTATCGATCGAGTCTTGTATGACGGCACGCTCCTGCGCTTCGTTCATACCGAACAGGTAACGCGTGTTGTAGGTGCCGTGCGAATAAAACTCCCAGCCCCGGTCGGCACATGCTCGGATGATTTCGGGATGGTGCTCGCACATGGCCACGTTCAGCGACACACTGCCGCGCATGCCGCAACGGTTCATCGCATCGAACATCCGCCAGAAGCCGGCGCGGTTGCCGTAGTCGCGATACGCGTAATTGAGCACATCGGGCGCCGGCCGTGCCCAGGCAGCGCGCGAGGGGTTGCGCTCGGGATAAAGCTCATAAAACTCGATGTTGGGCGCTACCCAGAACGCCACGCGAGCATCGCCCGGCCACCGAATCTTGGGGCGACCGACATAGGGCAGGTGATCGTAAAAACCAGGATCAGCTTTCAAGGTTGCGCCTCCGCTCATGCGCCCACCCGGCGCAACTGCTCCAGGGTTTCAGCCACCGACAGCACATCGGCGTATTTGATGGCCATGTCGTACAGGTTGGCAAAGTGCGGCCCCTCGTGTTTGTCGGCCACGCACTCTTCGGGGACGATGGTTCGGTAACTGCGCGACAGGCTGTCGACCACGGTGGCGCGCACGCAGCCTGAGGTGGAGCCGCCGGTAACCACCACGGTATCCACGCCATGAAAGTTGAATACCGAGCCGAGATTGGTTTCGAAGAACGCCGACGCCATCCGCTTGTTGACGATGATGTCGCGCTGATGATCGATGACCAGCCGATCGTCAAACTCGGACCGACGGCTACCCACTTTGATGTTCTGCAGCGAATCGGGCGTGTTGCTGCGCGTGCCCCAGATGCCGCAGTCTTCGCCCGAGTCCATGTAGGCCACATAGGTCCAGACCACCGGAAACCCGCGCGCCCGAAACTCAGCCGCCAGCTGGTTCACGTACTCGAGCTGCCTGGGGTCGGTCTCGTAGGCGGTTGCAAATTCGCCCACGCAGGTATAGGCCTTCTGCAGATCCACATTGATCAGCGCAGGCTTTCGACCGAAGCCGAAGCGCTTGCGGGTATTGGTTCTTTTGAGCTCGGCAAACAGTTGCCTGCTCGACTTATCGGACAGTTCCATCGCAGGGACCTCGGTGGGAAATGTTTCGCTCAAACGCGAGCGCAGGCGCATTTTAACGACGGGCTCATCGCCCTGCGGCATCAACCGCCTGCAACGCCCTGTGTATTGACATACACCGCATAGAGCGACTGGCTAGCCGCCATGAACAGCCGATTGCGCGCAAGCCCACCGAAACACACATTGGCGCAGCGCTCCGGCAGACGAATTCGACCGATCAGCCTGCCGGCGGGCGAGAACACATGCACGCCATCAAGTTCATGGTGTCCCATGCCCCAGCCGCACCACAGATTGCCGTCGATATCCACGCGAAAACCGTCGGGCGTACCCGGGCCCGCGTCGATCAGCGTTCGTTGGCCTGACAGCGTGCGCCCGTCCTGCCCCACGTCAAACGCGAGAATCAGCCGGTTCGGGCGCGCCCGCGATTCGACCAGATAAAGCTGTTTTTCATCGGGCGAAAACGCGAGACCGTTCGGGCTGCGCAGGTCTTCGGCCACCGCCTGCACCTCGCCGGTGAGCGGATCCGCCCGATAGACATGATGCGGCAGCTCGGGCTGTGCGCGGTAGCCCTCGTAATACCCCGAAATACCAAAAGCCGGGTCGGTGAACCAGATGGAACCGTCCGACTTCACCACCACATCATTGGGCGAGTTCAGACGCTTACCCTGGTAGCGGTCAGCGATCACCGTCACCGAGCCGTCGTATTCGGTTCGGATCACCCGCCGTTCACCATGTTCACAGGTGATCAGACGGCCTTGACGATCACGGGTATTGCCATTGGCGAAATTGGAAGGGCTGCGAAACACTGAGACTGCGCCGGTGGACTCTTCCCATTTCATGACCCGGTTATTGGGCAGATCGCTCCATAGCAGGAAACGACCATCGCCAAACCATACCGGGCCCTCCGCCCAGCGAAACCCGGTGGCAAGACGCTCCACCGCCGCGGTCGTCAGCCGGTATTTTTCAAAGAGGGGATCGATGACCTCGATCGCCGGGTCGGGATAGCGCGAACTGGGCTGCCACATGACTGGGCGTCAGACCATGAGGTATTTCTGCCGAACCTCGGGTTCGGCAGCGAGGTGAGCAGGCGTGCCCTGGTAGGGAATTTCGCCCTTCTCGATGATGTAAACCCGATCGGCGAGCTCGTTGGCAAACCGCAGGTTCTGCTCGCTGATCAGAACCGTTTGCCCCGATTGCTTGAGCCGCTTCAGCTGTTTCAACAACGCGTCCACCACCAGCGGGGCCAGCCCCTCCGAGGGCTCATCGAGCAAAATGAGATCGGGATTACCCATGAGTGTGCGGGCGATGGCGACCATCCGCTGCTGACCACCGGACAGCGCGCTTGCTCGACGGTCAAGAAAATTTCTGACGTCGGGAAAGAGCTCGAGGACCGAATCGATGCTCCAGTTTGACGACCCCGAGCGCGACGCGATTTTGGCCGCTTCGAAATTTTCAGCAACCGTAAGCGAGGTGAAAAGCCGGCAGTCTTCGGCGATGAACCCGAGCCCCGCGCGGCAGATCTCGAAGGGCTCGGACCCGGCGAGATTTCGGCCCCGAAATTCGATTCGACCCGCCTTGGGCTGCACCAGACCCATGATAGAGGACAACGTGGTGGTCTTGCCCGCGCCATTGCGGCCAAGCAGCGCCACCACTTCACCCTGACCGACTTCGAGGTCTATTCCGAACAGCACGCGGCTGTCGCCGTAGGCCGCGTGCAAACCCTGAACACTGAGCAGCGACATCAGGCGAGACCCCGATCAAGCGGCATCAACTTCCGCGAGCCCGCAACAATTCGACACAGGGCCGGGCCACGGTTTCGGTGTTGACAGCCTTGATGTCGGTGATGCCGATACCGTCGGGCAGCGCCGGATCGCGCTTGACGGTTCCAACGTAGAAGTTGTAGAGCGCCATGTTGTCGCAGGCGCGCACCGTGGTCTTGCCCGTGGGACCGTCGAAGCTGACCGTAGGCATGGCCTGAACGACCTTGTCGACATCGTCTGCTGTGCCGGCCTTGCGAATCGCCTCGGTCACCATCTTGCCAGCCACATAGCCCACAGCGGTCGGCCCGGTGGGATAGGTTTTCATCCGCTTTTCGATTTCAGCGGCAAACGACTTGGACTTCGCCGAATCGAGCGCATAAAACGGATACCAAACGGTTCCGGCAGTGCGCGCGGGCAACGAATCTTTGATGGCGCTCATCTTGACCAGATCGAGTCCGTGCGTGAAGAACTCGACCTTGCCGCCTGCGAACAGACCGAAGTCCCGCGCAGCTTTCAGGAAGTTGATCAGATCCGAGCCGAAGCCACCATTGACGATCATGTCAACGGGCCGTGCCTGCAACGCCGTCACGTGAGCAGAGTAATCGGTAGCGCCCAGCTTGGACCACTCCTGGCGGACCACCGTGATGTCGGGACGCGCGACTTTCAGCGCCGTCAGAAAGTCCTGGATGAAGTGCTGGCCGTACTCGTAATCGGGTGCGATGGTTGCGATTCGCTTGATGTCCGGACGGCCCTTGACGTACTCGGCGATCACGCTGCCGATTTCCACGGTGGACAGGTTGGCGCGCGCCACATACGGATGCCCGGACTCGCCGGTCAGCCGCTTGGTGGTGGCAAAGCCGCCCACCACCAGAGCCTTGTGCTCGCGCCCGAGGTTACCCACCGCCACCGCAGCACCGCTATGAATGCCAACGGTCACGAAGCGGATTTTTTCTTCAAGCATCATGCGGCGGCCTTCGGTGACCGCCTTTTCAACCTGGGGGCCCATGTCGGCGGTGACCAGCTGGAATGGCCGACCATTGAGGCCGCCAGCAGCGTTCGCTTCATCAACCGCAATCTGGTAACCGGTGCGGATTGAATCCGCAATGAATGCGAAACCACCGCTGTAGATGTCGATCAAGCCAAGCTTGATGGGCTCGCCGCGGGGCGTGTTCTGCGCGAGGACCGGTGCGGCGGACAGCGCAAGTGCTGTGCCGACGGAAAGCAGAACCGAACGTCGATCGGTAATCGCCACTGTCGTCTCCTGTGCGAAAGGCGCACTGATTCTGCTGGCCGGATTTCCTGCTTGTCAAGCATTCAAACCGTCTGGCACACTGCCGCCGCTCCGGGACCGACTGCAGCGACAGCTTCCCGTTCCCGAGCCCACGGGACCCGGCGCGTGTCAGGGTCTGCGCGCGCCCAAGCCCCTAGCGGGTTGTTTTATGGTGTAAAACCGCCAGCATGTCAGAGCTTTTCGACCTTTTTTCTCAGCACCTTGCCTGGATGACCAACCCGGTTGTTCTGGCTCGACAGACGCTGGCTGGCATTTCGAACGGCATGTTGCTGTTCCTGATATCCGCGGGCCTGACGCTGATATTTGGCGTGCTGCGCGTTTTGAATTTCGCGCATGGTGCATTGTTCATGATCGGTGCGTTCATTGCCTGGACCATCGGGACATGGGCGGGCGGCAGCAGCATCGGTTTTTTCGCAGCACTGGCGGTCGCTGCGCTGGTGCTTGCCATCCTTGGCAGCATTATCGAAATCACGTTGCTTCGCCGTATCTACCGCGCACCGCATGAGTTCCAGTTGCTGCTCACCTTCGCGCTGGTGTTCATCGCAGGCGATGTCGTCAAGCTGATCTGGGGGCGCGAAGACCAGTCCACGCCCATGCCCGAACTGTTGTCCGGCTCCACCGAAGCGATGGGCCTGGTGTTTCCCACCTACCGACTGTTCCTGATCGCCGTGGGCCTGCTGGTTGCTGCGGGATTATGGTGGCTGCTTCATCGAACCCGCTGGGGCATTCTGATTCGCGCGGCCACCAATGACCGGGACATGTTGGGTGCACTCGGAACCGACACGCGGCGGCTCTTCACAACGGTTTTCGCACTGGGTGTCGCGCTGGCGGGGCTGGGCGGTGCCTTGGCCGCACCCATCGTCTCGGTGGGCCCCGGGCTGCACGTGCAGGTGATCATCGATGCCTTCGTTGTCGTGGTGATTGGCGGCATGGGCAGTGTGCTCGGCGCGCTGGTGGCGTCGCTGCTGGTGGGTATCGTCAATGCCTGGGGGGTTCTGGCGCTGCCAGGCTGGTCGGTGGTCCTCACCTTCGCCTGCATGGCGGTCGTGTTGATCGTCAGGCCCTGGGGCCTGTTTGGGAGCCAGGAGTGAACCGGGCGCGAATCGGGTTGTTGCTGCTCCTTGCCGCGCTGCTCCTGCTGCCACTTGGGCTATCAGACTTCTGGCTGTTTATCGCCATTGAGGTGCTCGCGTTCGCGCTCTACGCCATCAGCTTCAACCTGCTGATGGGCTATGGCGGAATGCTGTCATTCGGGCATGCCGCTTTCTTCGGGGTCGGCGCCTACACGGGCGCGTTACTGGCCAAGAAAGCGGGCGTCACATCAATCTGGGCCTTTGTACTGGTGATGCCGGGCGCGATGGCGGTGGCCGCATTGATTGCGGTGGTGATCGGTTTCTTTTCGGTACGACGCTCGGGCATTTATTTCGCAATGCTCACGTTTGCGTTCCAGATGCTGCTGTACACCGTGGCGCTGAAAGCCATCGGCCTGACGGGCGGCGATGACGGCATGACAGGGCTTCGCCCACCCGGTCTGCTGGCCGCTCCGTCGAACTACTACTACTTCGCGCTCGCCTGGGTGCTGCCCTCGGTGTATGCGCTCTATCGGCTTGTGAATTCACCGTTCGGACTCACGCTGCGCGCGCTGAGAAACAACCCGCTGCGGGTCCAGTATGTGGGCGTCAACGTGCGCAGCCACCAGCTGATCACCTTCGTGGTGGCCGGTGCGTTCGCGGGACTGGCGGGCGCGCTGTTCGCATTTTCCTCGGGTAACGTATTCCCGGGCTGGCTCAACTGGACAGCGAGTGCCACACCCATCGTCATGGCAGTGCTGGGCGGGGTGCAAAGCTTTCTGGGGCCGGCGCTGGGCGCAGCGGTCTATGTGGTGCTCGAGGTCACGATCAGTGGCAGCACCGAATACTGGCCGCTGTTCATGGGGCTGATCATCATGGTGCTGGTGCTGGTAATGCCGCGCGGGCTGGTCGGGTTGCTGGAGCGGGGACGCCGATGATCGCGCCAGGCGCAACATCTGCCGATGTGCTGGCGGTGGATTCGGTGGCCAAGCGCTTTGGCGGCGTACAGGCGCTGGGGGGCGTCACGCTGCAGGTGAGGCGCGGCGAATTTCACGCGATCATCGGGCCCAATGGTGCTGGCAAAAGCACCTTTTTCAATACGCTCACCGGATTGATCCTCCCCGACACCGGACAGATCGTGTTTGAGGGCCGATCACTCACAGGTCTGCCTCCCCATGAGCGGGTCAGGCTCGGCATGGGGCGAACGTTTCAGATCACGCGCGTGTTCCCCGACCTCACGCTGCTTGAAAACGTGCAGGTCGCCCTCCTGGCTCATGATCGTGCCAGCCTGTTTCCCTGGCGCAGTGCGTCCCGGCACCGTCCGGCGGACGCCAGGGGGCTGCTTGAGCGCGTCGGGCTGACCGTCTCTGAACATCTGCCCGCCTCGACGCTGGCGCATGGCGACCGCAAGCGCTTGGAACTTGCCATTACGCTCGCGGGCGAACCGACGTTGCTATTGCTCGATGAACCCACCGCTGGCATGGCCGCGCAGGAACGGCTGGAGTCCATCCGCATGGTTCACAGGGTGGCGAGTGATCTGGGCCTTAGCTGCCTGTTCACCGAACATGACATGGCCGTGGTGTTCTCGGTGGCCTCGCGCATCTCGGTGCTGGTGCAGGGCAAGCTGCTGATTACAGGGCAGCCCGAAGAGGTTCGCGCAAGCGAACAGGTGCAGCGGGTCTACCTTGGCGAAGCGGTCATCGAACAGGGGGTGAACGGATGAACTTCGAAGCACAACACGAGCACGAGCTGCTGCGCGAGAGCGTGCGCGATTTTTTCGACCGCGAACTGCCCGAAGCCAAGATCCGGGAATATGACCGCGCGCGCAAGATCCCGCGCAGCATCTGGAAGCAGTTTGCCCAGCAGGGCTGGATGGGCATCAGCGTGCCTGAGGAATACGGCGGCGCGGGCAGTGACATCATGGCTGGCTCAATCTTTTGTGAAGAGCTGGCGCGGCGCTTTCCATCGCTTGCCACCGACTGGCTGCTTACCTCCATGACGGCTCGCGTGTTTCTTGAGGTGGGTAGCGACGCACACAAACGCGAATTCCTGCCCAAGCTGGTACAGGGCGACTTTCTGATGGGCTTTGGAATGAGCGAGCCGGGGGGCGGCACGGACGTGCTGGCGCTCAAGACCCGCGCCCAACAGAATGACCAGGGCTGGACCGTGCGGGGGCAAAAGCTCTACACCTCGCTTGCCGACGACGCCGACGCGATTCTGGTGCTGTGCCGCACCGAAACACCCGATGAAACCAAGCGCGCACGTGGCCTGTCGCTCGTTCTTACGCCCCGCAACCAGCCGGCGGTCACCGTCCGTCGGCTCGAGCTGATGGGCATGCGCGCCGCGTGTACCTGCGAGGTGTTCTTTGATGATGCGCAGGCCCCGCTCGATGCGGTGGTGGGCGAGCGGGGACGCGGCTGGTACCACCTGCTGGCCACGCTCGATGAAGAACGGATTCTGTGCGCGGCGATGTACGTGGGCATCACCAGTGCTGCGCTTGATCAGGCGCTTCAGTACGCGCGTGACCGGCATGCGTTTGGCCGCCCCATCGGCGGATTCCAGGCGGTTCAGCATCCGCTCGCCGATACCGCCACCGAGCTCGAACAGATTCGCCTGCTCACCACCAAGGCAGCCTGGATGCTCGCTAACGGCAAGCCGTGCGCCATGGAAGCCGCCATGGCCAAGCTTGCGGCCACCGAGGCTGCCATCCGCGCAACCGACCGCTGCATGCGGGTGTTGGGCGGATATGGCATGGTGGAAGAAACTCCGATGGAGCGGCTGTTTCGCGATACCCGGCTCGGTCCGTTCAGTCCAATCTCCAACGAGATGGTTCGAAATTTCGTAGGCGAGCGACTGGGCCTGCCGCGCAGCTACTGATCTCTGGAGCTTGCTCGCGATGAAAATCACCCGCCACTTTGTCACGGTCGGCAACCGCCGCGTTCACTATCTGCGCGCAGGCAGCGGCCCCGCGGTGGCCATGCTGCACGCCTGTCCGGTATCGGCCAAGGTGATGCGGCCGCTCATGAAGATCTTCGCGCGGCGCTTTACCTGTCTCGCGTTCGACATGCCGGGCTTCGGACAGTCCGATAAGCTGCCGATCGCGCAGCCCAGCGTCGAAGATTTCGCCGACGCGCTGGCGGAAACGCTTACCGCGCTAGGCATCCAGAAGGCGGCGAGCTACGGTCGCCACACGGGTGCCTCGATTGCGGTTGAGTTCGCCGCTCGCCATCCCGATCGCTGCACGATGGCGCTGGCCGATGGCTACGCGGTGTTCGCGCAGCGCTACTCCGATGAAGCGCTTGAACGCTACCTCGAGCCAATCACGCCAGCCTGGGATGGCGCCCACCTGCTCAGGCTCTGGTTTCGCTACCGCGATCAGCATGTGTTCTGGCCCTGGAACGCCCAGGACGATGCGCACCGCTCGGACACCGATGCGCCGGATCCCGAGTTCATCCACCGCGGCGTCATTGAAATGCTCGAGGCGGGCAACGATTACCGGATCGGTTATCGCGCTCCCTTCCGCCATCGTGAACTGGCGGTCATCGATGATCTGAAGGTGCCGGTGTGCTTCGGCAACCGCCCGGGCGACAGCATGTACAAAACGCGGCCGCTGTATCCGGCCGGCATCTGGGACGCTGACGTGCCGCGCGAGTTCCAGGCCGCATCCGAAATGGAACTCGAACTGCTGTCGCGTCATCCGGCTGACACACCCCCGCCTGCTGCGCCCGACTGCGTGGCGCTTGCCGGCCGCAGCACCGATCGTTTTGTGGATATCGACGGCGCACAGGTATTGGTGCGTTCAATCGGCGATCTGACGGGCAACCAGGCGCCGCTGCTCATCATTCATCATGCGCCAGGGTCATCATGGCTTTACCGTGAGCTGATGGCGAACCTCGGCCAATCGACACCCGTCATTGCCATCGACCTTCCGGGACATGGTGAATCCGAGCCGCTCCCGGGCAATCCGCAGACCGTTGCAACCTGGGCCGACACCGTGGCGGCAGTGCTCGACCGTCTGTCAGTCAGCCGGGTTCACGCGCTGGGCCACAACGGCGGCGCAGCGGTCGCGCTGGAGCTTGCCGTGGGCTGGCCGCAGCGCGTTGCCTCGCTGCTGCTCGATGCCCCGTTCTTCCTGGGCGATTCCGATCGGGCGCTGTTTCAGTCTCATCCCGCGCCCTCGCTTGAGATCGATCCTGAGGGCGTGCATCTGTTGCGCGCCTGGCATCACCTGCGCGACTCCGAACTGTGGTGGCCCTGGTTCCGGCGCGAGAAGGCGTTTCAAAGCCCACGCCCCTCACGGCTTGACCCTGAAGTGCTCACCGAACGGGCCCGCGAAGTGCTCAAGCAGCCGGCCAGCTACGCTGCGGCCTGGCGTTCGATCGTTGAGTATCAGTGGGCAGGCCGGTTGGCCGCCTGCGTGCAACCGCGCGTCGTGCTGGCGGCGAATAATGACCTAGCCTCGCACCTGATTGAACCGATCGCGAAGGCCGCAAACGCGCGGGCCCTGCGCTGCGAGCCAGGCCAGAAGGCTGACCTGATTCTGCGATTCATCGACAGCCTGCCCGCGGCCTGCTGCTCGCCCGGCCAATGCAAACCGGGCTGCTGTTCCCCGACCCAACCCTGACGATTTCCATAGAGGCCTGCCTTGAGACCCATCGCCATCCAGCCCGCCCACTTTCCCTGGTTTGACTATTCCCGGTATTCATTTTCGTTAGGACTCAAAGCGGGCGCAGGCGCCTATCTGTCAGGTCACACCGCCTCCGAATACGACCCTGAAACCAAGCGCATGGTGGTGCGCGGCGACATGACCACACAGGTGAGAACCGCCTGGAAAAAGATCGGCGCAATCCTGGAAGCCGCGGGCTACGGGTATGGCGATGTGGTGCGTGTGGTCGAATATCTGCGCCCCGAGGGCATCGACCGCTACGCCGAAGCGGCCGCAGTACGCGCCGAGGTACTCGGATCGAACCGCCCGGCTGTCCACACGGTTCCGGTCAAGAGCCTGTTACGCCCTGAGGCGTTTCTGGAAATCGAGGTAACCGCTGGACCGGTTGGCGCTGAAACGCGTTTCAGCGATGGGCTGCCCTCGGCACGCGAGTCGGCGGGTGTGGTGTTCCTGCCCTCGGTGCTGCCCACCGACGATCGCGGCAATCTGATCGGCGAAGGTGATATTGCCGCGCAGACGCAGGCCATTTTCGAAAAGGCTGGCCGAATGCTGGCGGCAACCGGGCTGTCCTTCGCCAACGTGGTAAAAACGGTTGACTATCTTCTGCCAGCCGGGCTCGCGGGCTACAAGGCTACCGGCAAAATTCGCCGGCAATTTTTAGGGCCGGTTTATCCAGGCGCGGCGGGCATTCTGATGCCCAAGCTCTGTCATCCTGGTGCGCTCATTCAATACGATTTCATTGCCACGCGGGATCTTCCCGTTGCGGTCAACCCGGGATGGGATCGCTACCAGAAGCTCACTTACAGTCCGGCAGTGCGTGCGGGCAAACTGCTGTTCATGTCGGGACAGGGCTCGCTCGACCCCTCTACCGAGCGGGTCGTGTTCGATGGCGACGTGGTCGCTCAGGCTGAATACACCTACGGCAACATCATCAAGGTGCTGAATGCGGCAGGCGCGGGGCCTGAGCACCTGGTAAAGACCATCGAGTACGTGACGCCCGCGGGCCTGCCGCGCTATCGCGACGTCGCGGCCGTTCGCTCAAAGCTCCTCGCGCAGCCCTTCCCTGCCTCGACCGGCCTGGTCTGCGAGGCACTGCTGCGGCCGGAAATGCAGATCGAGGTCGATCCCTTTGCGATTCTTGACTGACCTTTAAGGTTCGATGTCATGTCACTGCTTACCGACGACCTGCGCGCCATGATCGGCAAACAGGTGCACTATCCGGCGCGCGAACCCATGGGGCGTGCGTCGATTCGTTATTTCGCGCTTGCCATCAACGATGACAATCCGGTGTATCGCGACCCTGCCTACGCGGGTGCGGCAGGTCATGCTGACGTCATCGCGCCGCCGACGCTGGTGTGCGAAACCTGCCAGACTGCTGATCGACAGCCCGATGCAGACGGCTACATCGGCCACGACTGGCATCTGCCGGTTGGCAACAGCCGTCTGATCCGGGCAGGCAACGACTACAGCTTCGAACGCCCCGTGCTGGCAAGCGATTGGATTTCGGCCACCTGGACTCTGGAAAGCATGGTCGAGAAGCCCTCGTCGCGCGGCGGCACGCAGTTGTTCGTGCAATCGGTCGCGCGCTACACCGACGCCGAGGGCAAGCTGGTTGCCACCAATCGCGAGACGCTGGTCATCCAGCCGCTCGGGCCGGCAACCTGAACGCCCGGCGTACCGCCTGTCACGCAGTCCTGCCTTCGCACTTTCTTACGCCGAGCATCCAAGATGTCAGCCACCGCCCCCGCCATGAAGTCCGCCGCGCCGCCCGTGCTTTCCCCCACGGTGGATCCCGCCACGTTAAAGCCCGGTACAACCCTGCCGGCCTGGGAGCATCGCTTCACCGAGGTCGATCTGGTGGCCTACGGGGCGGCCACCTGGGACTGGCATCGCGTTCACTACGATCTCGAGTACGCGCGCAGCCGCAAGCTGCCCGGCGTGCTGATTGATGGCCAGGTGTATGGCGCAATCTTTGCGAAACTTGCCACCCGCTGGGCGGGCCCGCTCTCGTTTTTGTTGGGTATGGGACTCAAGATGCGCTCGATGGCGTTCGCAGGCGATACCCTGCGGGCGGAAGGCGATGTGCGATCGGTTGAGGCGCAAGGATCGGGCTATCAGGTTCAACTGGCACAGCGGCTTTTCTGCGGCGATCGGCTGATCGCTGAATCCCTGACCACGCTGCGGTTCGGCCCGCGCTGAGCCTGACGACTCAATGGGCTGGGTACCATTTGAATCGCACCGCTGGCAGTCGGCTCCCATGCCCTATGGATCCGGCCCGGTTGAGGTGGCCCGGCTGCCGGCGCCAGGCGGCAAATTTCTTGCGTTTGTCCGCTTTCCAGCCGGATGGTCGCGAACGGTGCCCGTCGTTTACCAGGCCGCCGAAGAATTTGTGATTCTTCAGGGTGAACTTCGAATCAACGGTCAGTGTTGGGGCGCACGCACCTATGGGTGTGTGCCCGCAGGTCTGACCCGTACACTCACCGAATCGCGCGAGGGGTGTCTGGCCTGGGCCCGTTTTCATGGCTCGCCGAAACCTGCACAGGTCGATGGGGCCGCGCCTCAATCGTCAGCCCAGGCCCTTGGCGTCGTCGATCTTGCAGCGCTGGCGCAGCAGTCCGACGGGCCTACCCATCGCCGGCTGCAAAGCCTGCCTGGCGGAGAAACATGGTTTGCTGCCGCTTTTGACCCGGCCCGCCTTGGGTCCGACAGCGGGCAACACGACGCTCTCGCGCTCGATCAGTTCGGCTGGTGGTCTGGCGCTCCCCATCATTCCGATCGGCACACTGACTCACCGGCCACCGGGCCGGCCATCGTTCACAGAACTTCGGAGGCTTTGCGATGAATCTGGCTTCGACGCTCACGCAATCCGCGCTGCGCTGGCCCGACAAGCTGGCGCTCGTTTTTGAGGGCCGTCGCTGGACCTATCGGCAGTGGAACCGCTGGGTCAATCAGACCGCCAATGCGTTTCTCGCACACGGTGTTGGCAAGGGCGACCGGGTCGCGTTCCTGACCTGGAACCTGCCCGAGCAGGTCACCGGGTTTTATGCGCTGATGAAAATCGGTGCCATTCCTGTGCCGATCAACTACCGGCTGGCGGCCAACGAAATTCGCTACATCATCGACGATTGCGGCGCGAAGATGCTGGTGTTCGAAGAGACGCTGCGCGCGCCGGTAATGGCGATACGCGACCAGCTGTCGGTTCAAAAGCTTATCTATGTCGGCGACACGCCCGGGCCTGGCGAGGTGCGGTTTGACGACTTTGTGGCGCCGGGCTCTGACCGCGAACCTGCTGTGGGTGCAGGATGGACCGATCCAGCGATGATCATGTACACCTCCGGCACAACGGGCCGACCCAAAGGTGTGGTGCGGTCGCATATCGCTGAACTGGTGGGCGCCATGGCCATGTCGGCCGAATGCGGCTTCACCCACGACGACACGCTGCTCAACAACAAGCCCCTGTTCCATATCGCTCAACTGCAGATCCAGTTGATGCCGTTCGTGATCGTTGGCGGCACCAACATCCTGACGCGCGGCTTCGATGTTCACGAAACGCTGTCGCTGGTTGGCGAAGAAAAGATCACGACGCTTCATGGCGTTCCCACCCAGATGGTCATGATGGTGGCGGCCGATCTCAGCCAATACCGGCTTGACACGCTTCGCTGCGGTTTCTTCGGTGGGCAGACGCTGGCTGACGATGTCACGCGCAAGTGCATGGCGCTCTTTCCAAATTTCTTTGCCAACATTTACGGGTCTACGGAAGCGCTGATGGTCACGTCATGTGACTACCGTCGCCATCCGAACAAGCTGGGCAGCGTCGGTAAGGCCGGTCAGACCATGGAAGTTCGCATCATCGGCGCCGACAGCACCGACCCCGATGATCAATGCAAGCCTGGCGAAATCGGTCAGCTGATCGCACGCGGGCCCAGCCTGTTTACCGGCTACTGGGGGCTGCCTGAGAAAACCGCGCAGACCATCCGCGATGGCTGGTACTACAGTGGCGACGCAGCGGTCACTGATGACGAGGGCTTCATTACTGTGATGGGCCGCATGGACCACACCATCAAGAGCGGTGGCGAAAACATTCATCCCTCGGAAGTTGAAAACGTACTGTTCTCGCATCCGGGCATTGCCAACGCCGCGGTGGTGGGTCTGCCCAGCCGTAAGTGGGGGCAGGTTGTGTGCGCAGCCATCATTCGCAAAGATCCAGCGCTTGATGCGAAAGCGCTTGAGGCGTTCTGCCTGGGCAACCCCGACCTTGCCTCGTTCAAACGGCCGCGGCACTGGTTCTTCGTCGATGAGATCCCGTCCAACCCCACCGGCAAGGTTGAACGCGGACGCCTGAAAGACAAGCTGATGGCGGGCCTGACCGCGCTGCTCGAATAAACCGTTTCCCAGAGCTCCGACACCATGTCCGTACTGTTTTTCATTCAGGCTCATATCCCGAACGATGCGGAGGTACGGCGTCTGTATCGCGAGTATCAGGCCCGTGTCACACCACTGATCGCCCGTCACGGCGGCCGCCTGCTGGCCACGGGGCAGCACCTTGAAACATTTGAGGGCGCACCGCCCGACCGACGGGTGGTGATCCTTGAATTTCCCGATATGGATGCGCTGCGCGCATTCTGGACCAGCCCCGATTACGCCGAGGTGCGCACGCTGCGCGACGGCTGCTCGGTAACCGCCTGGGCCATTCCCACGCTTGACGGGCCCCCTGCGGCCTGAGCCCCCTTCAAACCTGACCCTGCCCGGAGACTCCGTGACAACGCATCTTTTTCGGCCGATGAACCTCGGCGGCCTCGCCCTCTCGAATCGGATCTGGATGGCGCCGCTCACCCGCTCGCGCGCCACCCCCGAACGCGTGCCTACGCCGATGATGACCGAGCACTATGTGCAACGTGCGTCCTCTGGGCTGATCATCGCCGAGGCCACCAACGTGGCCCCTCAGTCGAACGCCTGGGAATGCGCACCCGGCATCTTCCGCGCTGATCAGATCGCAGCCTGGCGCTCGCTGGTCACTGCCGTTCATGCGGCAGGCGGGCGAATCGCCCTGCAGTTGTGGCATGGCGGCCGCGTTGCCGCCGACCGCTCTGAGAACCCCGAGCCGCCGCTCTCGCCATCCGGCGTCAATGACAACATTGAAGCGGTCACGGTGTGGGGCCGCAATGAAGAAGGCATCTTCCGCAAGATGGCTGCGGTGCCCTCGCGCGCCATGACGATTGCCGAAATTCAATCCACCATCGCAGCCTTCGGCGCGGCCGCACGGGCCGCGCGCGAAGCGGGCTTCGACGCGGTCCAGCTGCACGGTGCCAACGGCTATCTGCCGCATCAGTTCATGTCGCCCTATCTGAACCGGCGAACCGATGCCTATGGTGGATCACCCGAAGCGCGGGCGCGCTTCGCACTCGAGGCACTCGAGGCGATCATGGGCGAGTTTCCGCGCGACCGCGTGGGGCTGCGTATTTCGCCTTACACCAGCTTCAACGGCGCGCTCGACCCTGATCCCGAACCGGCCTTCCGCCACCTGGTGCGCGAACTCGATGCCCGCGGCATGGGCTGGATCGAACTGGCCGACACCAATTTCTGGGGTGGACAGTTCGATCGGGACCGCATGCTCGCGCTGGTCAAACCCGTGTTCAAAGGCCAGGTAATCGTCAACGGCGGCATTGACCCGGACACGGCCGAGCAGCTGATCGCCTCGGGTGCGGTGGACGCGGTGTCGTTCGGACGGCTCTGGATTGCGAACCCCGACCTGCCCGAGCGAATTCGCATGGGTGGTCCGTACACGAAGTCGATTACCAGACGTTTCTACGGTGGCGGAACGGATGGGTACAACGACTATCCGACGCTGGCGCAGGAGCGGGCGAAGCCGGCGGCTTGATTAAACGGATAGCGCGGGCAGCGCCCACGTCCCCGCGCGCACCCTTGTCCAATGCACCGCCGCCTGCGGCATCAGCCACTGCAGGCCATAGCGCATCCGCTCGAGTTTCTGCTGCGCAAACTGCCGATCGGGATGGGTGCTGGCCGCGCGCGCGCTCACCGCAAACGCCCAGCCCAACATCGCGTACGACACGCCTTTCAGCCAATCATCGGCCACTCGAGGCACGCAGTCATTGTCGGTGGCTGATCTCTCGCGCACCTGGGTAAGCGCATCGTTCATGCTTTGAATGGTGTCGCGAAGCATCTGCGAAAACTCGGGCAGACCCGCAGCCTCGCACCGGACCGCTTCGGTCTGTACGCCGTGTTGCCACTCAGCGAGCGCCCGCCCTCCATCGCCCAGCACCTTGCGCTGCAACAGGTCAATCGCCTGAATCTCGTTGGTGCCTTCGTAGATCATGGCGATTCGGCTGTCACGAAGCGATTGTTCGATGCCGGTATCGCGCACATAACCGTAGCCGCCAAACACCTGCAGCGCCTCGCTCGCGCCCTGAAAGCCCTGGTCGGTGAGCAAGGCCTTGATGACGGGCGTCAGCAACCCCGCCATGGCCGCGGCACGCGTGCGCGCAGCGGGGTCGGGATCGTGGGCCGCCTGGTCCAGTGCATGCGCAGCGCGATAGGCGAGCACACGCTGCGCTTCGGTGAGCGCCTGCCTGCGAAGCAGCAGATGGCGAACCGCCGCATGGGATGCGATGGGCGCAGCGCCCGCCCCGGATGACGCAGCAGAGCGCCCCTGCCTGCGCTCCATCGCATAGCGCACCGCGTTCTGGGTGCTGATTTCCTGATGCCCAAGCCCCTGCAGACCGACATGCAGTCGCGCCGAGTTCATCATGAGAAACATGGCGGCGAGCCCCCGGTGAGGCTCGCCTACCAGCCAGCCGGTGGCCGCTTCGTAGCGCATTGCACAGGCGGCGCTGCCATGAATGCCCATTTTGTGTTCAAGCCCGGTGCAGTGCAGGGTGTTGCGCGAACCGTCGGGCAGCACTGCAGGCACCAGCGCAAGCGACATACCGCGCGCGCCCGCCGGTGCATCGGGAAGCCGGAACAGCACCAGATGAATGATGTTGTCAGTGAGGTCGTGGTCACCGCCCGAGATGAAAATTTTGTCGCCGGTGATCGCGAGCGATCCATCCGCGCGCGGCTCACCGCGGGTGCGAAGCAGCCCCAGATCGCTGCCCGCCTGAGGTTCGGTGAGCGCCATGGCTGCCAGCCACTCACCGCTGACGATCTTGGACAGATAGCGCGTCTTCAGTTCATCGCTCGCGTGCGCGCGAAGCGTTTCATAGGCGCCGTGCAGCAGATCGGGGTACATCGACCAGCCGTGATTGCACGCGCTTAACATTTCGCGCGTCGCCGCATCGATCAGCATCGGCAGCCCCTGCCCGCCCCATTGCGGATCACAGGGCAATGCGGGCCACCCGGCCTCAACGAACTGACGGTAGGCGGACGCAAAGCCCTGCGGCGTGCGGACGCGCCTGGCGTCATCGAGCCGGCAGCCCTCGCGGTCTCCCACCGAATTGATGGGCAGCAGCTGCCCGGAGGCAAACCGTGCCGCCTCCTCGAGCACTGCGACCGCGGTCTGCGCATCAATCGCCTGATCGGACAGCCACTGCGCCCAAAGCCCGGGTGCCTCGAGCACATGCTCGATGACGAACCGCATGTCGGCGATCGGTGCCTGATGGTTCCAGCTCATGGGGAGAAATCCTGTCAGCGGACCGGAGTTAGCGACGCTCAACCTTGGCCGCGCGCTTCTGCAGAAACGCTCGGACCCGCTCTTTTGCCGCTTCATCGCCTTGGGCGATTGAGGACATGAGCGATTCAACGAACAGACCTTCCGAGGGCCCCATCTCGCTGATACGCGGCAGCGCCTGCGTGATCGCATAGTTGGACAACGGCGCATTACCGGCGATCCGGGTAGCCAGCTCAAGCGCCTTGGCGAGCCCCTGTCCGGATGGCACCAGATAGGTGGCCAGCGATACGGCCAGCCCCTCATTGGCATCGAGCACGCGGCCGGTGAGCATCATGTCGGTCATGAGTGCGGTGCCCGCGAGCCTCGAAATACGCACCGACCCGCCCCCGCCCACAAAGATGCCGCGGGTGCCTTCCGGCAGCGCATAGAAGGTGCCCGCCTCGGAGACACGGATATGCGCCGATGCGGCCAGCTCGAGCCCGCCACCCACCACCGCGCCATGCAGCACCGCAATGACGGGAACCGGCCCGAACTGGATCGATTCGAAACAGGCATGCCAGGCTCTGGAGTGATGGATGCCCTCGGCCACCGTACGCTCGCTGACTTCCGAGAGGTCGAGCCCGGCGCTGAAATGCTCGCCCTCGCCACTGAGGATGAGCGCGCGGATATCGGCGGGCAGATTGACGAATACCGTGTGAATTTGCCGCAGCATTTCGTCACTGACCGAGTTGCGTTTGGCGGGGCGGTTCAGACGCAGATGAAACACCGCCCCCCCACGCTCAAGCCGCAGCAGATCGAGCCCGGACAACGGGCCCGACTGGGGCTGGAAGGGTTCAAGAGCAGGCACGGCAGGCAATGCGGCAGCAGTCATCGGGGTTCTCGCAATCAGGCAATAACGACGCGGGGATCAGGTTGGGAAGCGTAAAGCGTATCGACATCGGCCGAGCGCCGTTGCAAGACCATGCGCTGGTTGATATAGCCTTTGTCGGTGATTTCGCCGGCGGCCATGCTGGGCGCGTCGGTGAGCAGCAGCAAGCGGCGCAGCGACTGCGACGAGCCGCCAGCCTGGGCAGCGTGGGCGGCAAGCTTTTCAATGAGCTGCGCTTTCACAGCCTCGATTGGCAGCGCCCGGGCAGCCTCAGACAGGAACACCAGCGCACCGACTTCAGTTCTGTCGTGCCCTGTGATGACCGCGTCCTGCACCAGCGGCGCCAGCGCAGTGACCAGCGCAAGGCGCAGGGTGCCCCCGGATACCCAGGTGCCGGTGGTGAGCTTGAAGTCTTCCGCGACGCGCCCGTTAAAGACGACGCCCGAGGCAGGATCGGATTCGTCAAGCAGATAGCCGGCATCACCAATGCGGTAGTAACCCGCCTCATCGAACGCATCACGGGTAGCCGCTTCGTTGCCTCGGTAGCCAGGAAAGATGTGCGGACCGCGAATTCGCATTTCGAGCTTGCCCGCATTCGGGACAAACTTCAGATCGACGCCGGGCATCGGCAGACCAATGACACCGGGGCGGTCGAGCTGCCAGTGCGCGGCGGTGATCGCTGGGGAAGTTTCAGTGGAGCCCCACGAGGTGGTGAACCACACTGGCTCGGCACGCACGCGCGCCGCGACCGCTTCCAGACGCTGCCAGGTAGCCACTGGCATCCCTGCGCCCGCATAGAACACCATACGCAGTCGCTCGAAAAAACGCCCTGCAAGCGCGGCATCCGATTCAAGCGCTGGCAGCAGCATGTCGTAGCCGCGAGGCACGTTGAAGAACACCGTTGGCTGCACCTCGCGCAGGTGCGCAATCGTGCGATCAATCAGGCCGGGAACAGGTCTGCCATCATCGATGAACAGCGTACCGCCATTGCGAAGCACGATATTCAGATTGTGGTTGCCACCAAAGGTGTGGCTCCACGGCAGCCAGTCAAGCAGCACGGGCGGCTCAACCGCCAGAAAGCGAAGCGTCTGGGCGATCATCTGCTGGTTTGCGCAGAGCATGCCATGGGTATTGATCACCACCTTGGGATGCCCGGTGGAGCCCGAGGTGAGCAGGTATTTGGCGTGCGTCTCGGGACCAACAGCAGCAAATGCCTGCTGAACCTGATCGGTTTCACGAACCCTCAAGAGCGACTCGAAGGTGATGGCACCAGGGTGAGACTCAGCGCCGCGGCTGAACACCACAGGCACTGCGACCGCGCTTGCAAGAACCGCGGGCCCGTAAGTGCCGGCATCCGAGGCGTAGACCAGACCAGGCCCAAGCGCAGCAAGAATGCCGCGAATTCTGCTGAAATCGCCGCCCGCAAGCCGGCAGTAGGCGCTGCTGACCGTACAGGCGGCGCGCCCCACGTGCATGGCCGCAAGCATCAGCACCAGATGATCAACAGCATTGTCGGAAAAAATGACCACTGGCGCGCCTGGCACCAGCTTCATGTCAAGAAGCGCCTGCGCAACCGACCCCACCGCTGTCCTTAACTCGGCCCAGGTCAGGGTGCGCCAGCCTGGCGACACTGCGGCCGTTGACAGTCCAGCAGGCTCAGCAAACGCGAGCGCATCGGGCTTTTGCCGAGCCCAGTGCTCAAGCCAGACACCGATCGACTGCGCCCAGGGCTTGAGCGGCTCCGGCGAGCGAAGCAGGAACGCGCCGCCACCAAGATCGGTGCGCTCAACCCGGCGCGGCGCAAGCATCGCTTCATCAGAAAAGAAATTCGAGGCCTGCGGCGAGGTCATCGCGTGTCTCCTGAGAATCGCATTTCCAACCACATATGTATGAGTTTGGAAAATGATACTGCGCAAGGCGCGAGCGCCCACCGGCAGCATGAACCAGACGCACTGGTCACGCAGACGCCGTCTAGCCGTGTTGCAGAAACTCCTCGAGGGCTTGCGCCGAAGGCAGCACGTAACCCGAGTGGGGGGCGCGGCTCGCCACGTGGCCCGTCAGCCGGCTGAGTTTCACCGCCATTTCGGCGGCCTTCACCAACACCGTCACACCATTGACGATGGGCACGCCGTCGATGGCGGCACCCGGCTCCTCGGCAAACATCATCATTGGAAGGCCGCCTGTGGGTACGATCACGTCGGCGCCGTCGTCGATCAGCCGGCGCGCCTCGTCCTCAAACTGGCGCTGAAGCGGCACCTTGCGATCGGCCGAGGCAAAGCCCGCCATGTAGTCCGGGATATTGGCGTTGATCGAACGGATGCCTACCACCCGATCGCGCAGGCCATAGCGCGCAACCTGATCGGCGTGCAGCGGCACGAACGCCGGATTGATCGCGAGCAATCCCAGCCGGCGACCCAGCGTGCAGGCGTGCAGCATGCTGGTTTCCCCAAGGCCCAGCACCGGAATATTGACCGACGCGCGCGCCTCTTGAAGGCCCACATCCTGAAAGTGGTTCATGTAAAACGCCGCATAGCCTTCGCGCTCAGCGCGAATCGCCGCCCGGATGACCTCGCGGGAAAAGCGAAACTCGGACACCGCATGAACCGTGGTCACTGATGGCGTGGTGGTGTGGAAGCGAACCTCGAAATCGGGGTCGCTGCAGCGGGCGATATGCGGCAGCAGCCGCTCAAGATACGGTTTGTGACCGATCCGATCGGTGGCGCCCTGGGCCCAGATCAAGGTTTTGGCGGATGGCGTTGACATGGCGAGGTCTCCCGAAACAGTGGATTGAGTATAGGGGTAACGAAAGACCCCTGATTTGGGCGTTCAGCCACAGTTCCTTACCATCCCTCCCTGACCCAACCGGCACCTCTCAGGAGCGTCCATGAATCTGACCCGATGCGTTACCCCCTCCCGTCGTCTGATCGCCGCGGCGGCCATGGTCGGCGCCCTCGTCACCTCTGCCAGCGCCATCGCCCAGGAATGGCCCGCCCGACCTGTGAAGCTGGTCGTACCCTTTGCCGCGGGCGGCTCAGCTGACGTGTTCGGCCGTCTGGTTGCCACGCGTCTGCAGGAAACCTTCGGCCAGAGTTTTGTCATTGAAAACAGGCCCGGTGCAGGCTCGATCATCGGAACTGACGTGGTCGCAAAAAGCCCGGCCGACGGCTACACGTTTCTGATCATGTCGAACACGCACACCATCAACGAGTCGCTGACAACCAACAAGCCGTTTCAGCTGATGCGCGACTTTGACCCGGTCGCGCCCATCAACGAATCCGATCTGGTTCTGGTGGCCCGCACCAACCTCCCAGCCTCCACCGTGGCCGACATACTCAGCAGCGCCAAGGCCAAACCCGATGGCATGACCTACGCGTCGTCAGGAAGCGGGACGCCCTACCACCTGGCCGGCGAACTGCTGAAGTCAATGGCGGGCATCAAGATGGTCCATGTGCCCTACAAGGGCAGCTCGCAGGCCCGCACCGATGTGTTGGGTGGCCAGGTCGATATGATGTTCGATGCCATTCCCACCATGGTTAGCCAGGTTGCGGGTGGCAAGGTGAAGGCCATTGCGACCACTGGGCGGAACCGCTCGCCCATCATGCCCAATGTGCCCACCGTGTCTGAGGCGGGCGTACCGGGTTACACCATGACCATCTGGATTGGCGTGATGGCGCCCAAGGGCACGCCGGCCGCGATCGTCAATCGGCTCAATGCCGAGATCAACAAGGTCACGGCAGACGCCGACCTGCGCAAGCGCTGGTCCGCGCAGGGTACCGCTGCCATGACCATGAGCGTGGCTGAATTCGGCAAGTTCCTGAATGCCGACATCGCGCAGTGGGCCGGCGTCGTGAAGAGCGCAGGCATCAAGGCCGACTGACCATGACGCAGCCGATTGCCGCGCTGTGCGCGGGTGCGTCTCAGGGCCTGGTAACGGGCATCGCCGAGCGTCTGCGTAGCGAACTTGGCGTGCACACCACCGGCCGCTTCGGCGCGGTGGGCGCGATGAAAGAAGCGTTCATCGCGGGCGAGGCCTGCGACGTCATGATTCTGACCGACGCCATGATTCGGGCCATGGCGGCCGACGGACAGCTGCGCGCTGACACCGTGATGCCGCTGGGCTCGGTTCGCACGGGCGTTGCCGTACCCGCAGGTCAACCACTGCCTGACGTCAGCACTGCCGAGGCATTGGCCGCCGTGTTTGCGCGCGCATCAAGCTTGTGGATTCCTGACACCATTAAATCAACCGCCGGCATCCACATGCGAAAGGTGATTGACGCGCTGGGGTTGGCCAATGCGATGCAGCCCAAACTGCGCGAATTCCCGAACGGCGCCACCGCCATGCGGGCCATGGCGGATTCGGGTGATCCGGCTGCGATCGGCTGCACCCAGGTTTCAGAAATTTTGTTTACCCCAGGTGTCGCACTGGTAGGGCCGCTACCCAAAGTGTTCGAGCTGGGAACGGTTTATTCGGCGGCTGTCAGCGCGCGGGCTCCGAACGCTGCCATGGCGCAACGTGTGATCGCGCTGCTTGCGTCTGAATCAAGTGCGGCATTGCGACGTCAATGTGGATTTGAGTGAGGGGCACAGGGCGAGGTTACTTGCTCGCCTTCGTCCCTGATGCTGGCGCGGAGAGCCTTGACTTGTTTTCTTCCAGGCGCCCTGTCACGTATTTGTGCAGCACGCTGCTTATCAGGGTCTGATATGGCAAACCCTCTTCAAGCGCTCTAACTTGAATGCTCTGAAGATCGCTCGCGGAAAGTCTGATGTTGATCCGGCGATCTTTGACGGCGGTTGCGCGCGCTGCCGCTTTCAGCCGGCTAAGTTCCGAACGGGTCGCAACGGATTTGAGTCGGCCGGCCTCATAGGCCTGGACAATTTCCGTTTCCGAGGGATCAGGACGCGTCATTGGGGTCTCCTTTCGGGAGGTAATCGCGACTTGCCTTCCTGCTGGGAATAATCGTCTTCAGAAAAAAATAATCCGTCTCTTCCACGTACGGCACCAGATACGCATAACCATCCAGAGCAACCATCAAAAGCCGCTGGTTGGGATATCTGCCAGCATTGGGATGCGCCAGAACGTCAAGAAGGCCGTCGGTCTCAATCGCCACCACAATCTGCTCGAACGACACCCGACGCCGTGCGACCAGGTCGAGATTCATCGCAAGATTCCAGCGGAAAGGCTTCACACGTTTCAGTCTACATAACTGTGTGCCTTTTGTCTTCATATCAAAGTGCTTCCCGCCCGCTCTTGCCCCAGCAACGCGCGAGACGCACCACGATTTGATCGGCCCTGCACCAACATCGAAGCAGGGCGCTTGTTTTGGTGCAGCCGGGAGGGCATCACCAGCCCAGGCAGCCGTTTCTGCCTGGCATATGGCTTGCTGACGAATGTCCACCCCTCATCAATGGACATTCCGCCATGCAAGTCAACCGCCGCTCATTCGTCACCAAAGGTGCCATTGCGGGCGCCGCCGCTACGACGCTCGCCGCCCCCGCAATCGTCAAGGCCCAGTCCACCATCACCTGGAAGATGACGAGTGCCTATGTGAAGGGATCGCCGTTCTATATGGATGGCCCCGGCAGCGCCACTGATCTGGCACGTCGAATTGAAGCCATGTCCAACGGGCGGCTTCGCATTCAGGTGTTTGGCGCAGGCGAGCTCGTTCCCGCGTTCGAAGGCTTCGATGCTGTGCGCGCCGGCACCGTTGAAATGAATCACGCCAACAGCTACTTCTGGACCGGCAAAACCTTTGCCGCTCAATACTTCACCGCTGTGCCATTTGGCATGAACTTTCAGGGCATCAACGGCTGGCTGTACGACGGCGGTGGCATCGACCTATGGAACGAGGTGTACGCACCGTTCGGCATGATCGCAATGCCCTGCGGCAACACCGGGGTGCAGATGTCAGGATGGTTCAAGAAGGAGATCAACACCGTTGCCGACCTGAAGGGCCTGAAGATGCGAATCCCTGGCCTTGCCGGCAAGGTGTATTCAAACCTCGGCGTGGACGTGAAGGTACTGCCGGGCGGCGAGATCTTCCCCGCGCTTGAACGCGGCGTGATCGATGCCGCCGAGTTTGTCGGCCCCTTTCAGGATCGACGGCTGGGGCTTCATAAAGCAGCCAAGTTTTACTACACCACCGGTTGGCACGAATCAGCCACCGTGTCCGAACTGCTGATCAATCGCGCGGCCTGGCAAAAGCTGCCGCGCGATCTGCAGGCAATCGTTGAAAACGCCGCAGCAGCCTGCAATGTGATCAGCGAGGCCTGGTGTCAGCGGGCCAATTCGGATGCGATGGAAGATCTGGTCAAGAACCACAAGGTCATTGCCAAGCCGCTGCCCGATGCCGTCATCAAAGCGCTACGCGCCGAAACCGACAAGGTGCTTGCCGAATCGATTGCCAAGGATCCGCTTACCAAAAAAGTTCACGATTCGTATTTCGCATTCAAGTCGAAATACGACCGCTGGAGCGAAATCAGCGAAGAGGCGTATCACGTCACTGTTCGCGGCTGAGCACCAGAATGGCTGAGCGCCAGACTGCTGGAGAGCTCCGCTGGCCAACCCGTATCGAATCGTTGATTGACACGGTTGGCCGGCTCACGCTCTGGATTGCAATACTGATGATCGCGCTCGTCGCGGTGAACGTGATTCTTCGTTATTCACTCAGCTTTGGCTCAGTGTGGGCGCAGGAACTTGAGTGGCATCTGCTCGCAGCAATGATTCTTCTGGGACTCAGCTACGCATTGCAGCGTGGCGACAATGTCCGCGTCGATGTGTTCTACGCGAACTACAGCCCAAAAACCAAACGCCTTGTTGACCTTTTGTCGATTGCGCTGCTTTTTGCGGTGGCAGCGTTGTTCGTGAAGCTGAGCATCCCTTACGTGTTGCAGTCGTATTCGATTCGCGAAATCTCGCAGGACCCTGGCGGTCTTCCCTTTCGCTGGATCGTCAAGGCGCTGATTCCGCTGGGCTACAGCCTGGTAGCGCTACATTGCATCGCCCAATTTGCGCGTCGTTGGATGGATCGGCGAGATGTTTGAACCGCAAACGCTCGCGTTGTTGATGCTCGCTGCGTTCTTCGCGCTGTTGCTGGTGGGGATTCCCGTGGCCACCACCCTGGCGGTGGTCGGGTTCGTATTCGGCTGGATAGGTTTTGGCGACAGCCTGTTCAATCTGCTGCCCGCTCGCTTCTACGGCATCGTCTCCGGTTATCAGTGGATGGCTATTCCGCTCTTCGTTTTCATGGGCGTGATGCTTGAAAAATCCCGCCTTGCCGACGACCTGCTTGATGTGATGGGTCTTGTGGCTGGCGGTGTGCGTGGCGGAATGGGCGTGGGCATTATTTTGTTTGGCGTCCTGATGGGGGCCACCACTGGTATCGTTGGAGCCACCGTTATTACCCTGGGCCTTCTTACGCTGCCCACGCTGATTCGACGTGGCTACGACAAGGGGATCGCGTGCGGCGCAATCTGCGCTTCGGGCACCCTGGGCCAGATTATTCCGCCCAGTCTGATCCTGATCCTTTTGTCGGACATCATGCAACTGTCGGTCGGGACGCTGTTCGCCGCTGCGGTCATGCCTGGCCTGCTGCTCGCAGGTCTCTACATCACCTACCTGCTGGTGCGCGGCTGGATGAACCCCTCGCTGATGCCACCGATTCCGATTGAGGAACGGCTCAAGGTGAGCCGGCGCGAGTTGATGATCCGATTCTGGAAGGTCGTGGTGCCGCCCGTCTTGCTGGTGGTGTGTGTTCTCGGCACGATCGTCGGCGGGGTGGCCGCTCCCACCGAAGCGGCTTCGATGGGCGCAGTGGGGTCGGTTCTGATCACACTGGGCGCGCGGCGGCTGTCGATCAGGGTGCTGAAGGACGTGGCGCTGGAAACCTCCAAGATCACAGCGATCATGATGCTGATTCTGTTGTCAGCTCAGGTGTTCGCACTGGCCTTTCGAGGACTGCAGGGCGAAGAGGTCATCACCAGGATGTTCGATCTGATTCCAGGCGGGGTCAACAGCGACATCTGGTTCATGATGCTTCTGATTTTTGTGCTGGGATTTTTCATCGAGTGGATCGAGATCAGCTACATCGCAGTGCCGCTCTTCCTGCCTGTGCTGATCAAACAGGGCGTTGATCCGGTTTGGCTTGCCATGCTGATCACGGTCAACCTGCAGTCATCATTCCTGACGCCACCGTTTGGCTGGTCGCTGTTCTATCTGAAGGGCGTCGCACCGCCCGAGGTGTCAATCAAGGACATCTATCGAGGGGTCGTACCCTTCATCGCGCTGCAGGGCGTTGCCCTGTTCCTGGTGTTCATTTACCCAGAGATTGCGCTGTGGCTGCCTAAGCTGATTGGCTGGTAGCTGGGCTGTAGCCGTATGAGCGTCGAAACATTTCATTCATGTGTTCTGCTGCGGTGCAAATGGCGAATCGCGGGGCTTGACCCGTCTCCACACAACTTGAAATCGCCTCGATCCGCGCATCGGGGCGCGGTGACATGAAGAAAGGTATGGAGTAACGGTCGCCACCGCTACGGTTGTTTTTGACCCGGTGCATATTCGACGTGTAGACACCATTGGTCCAGCGCGCCATCAGATCGCCCAGGTTGATGACCAACGCATCTTTGACGGGTGGCGCATCAATCCACTGCCCTGCGAGGTTCCGAACTTCCAGCCCACCGGAGTCGTCCTGCGCAAGCAGGGTAATACCGCCCCAGTCAGTGTGTGCCCCTGCACCGATCTGATTGAACGTCGCCGCAGCCGGCTGCGGCGGGTATTTGATCAGCCGCAGCGTGGCCGAGGGCGGCGTGAAGTAAGGCTCGAACCATGGGTCATCAAGCTCGAGCGATCGGGCAAGCAGGCTTAGAAGGTGCAGTCCAAGGCGAGCCATTTCGCCGCAATAGGCAACAAGCACTTCACGCATCTGGGGCAGCGCTTCAGGCTACTGGTTGTGACCGTAACCCCGTAAGCGCTTCGCGTGCCAGGGATCATCGACAGCCAGTTCCAGACCGCAATAAAACGACTCTTTCAGATCGGGCGGCGCTGCCGGAGCATTCTGATCCTGGCTGTCCAGAACCTGGGCCGCAAGGGGCTCATAGCCTGCGGTAGTCGGCGACTTTCGCATGTCAACGGCCATCTTGCTCGCCATCGGCAGGTCAAAAAAGGACCGCGCGATCGCGAAGGCTCGTTCGGTCAGCGACCGATCCACCCGGTGCCCGACCACATAAAAAAATCCGATCGTGCGGCACGCGCGATGGATCTCATTGGCAATCGCGTCGCGGTCTCGAGCAACGGAGGACCATAACGCGCCCAGGTCGATGACGGGCACCGAGGTCGCGGGCGCTGGGGGGGTGTAGAGGATCATCGGAGTGTGTGGTGTGAAACTTGCTGAATTGTTCGGGCACGCGCCAGACTGGTGCGCCCCTTTGATTGATCTGGTGAGTCTGAAATGAGTGTATCCGAGCCGAATTCAGGTGTCGCTTCAAATTCCCGCGTCATCGATCTCGTTGTCGAGCCGATCAGCGTCGAGGCCTTTTTACCTTTCGGCACGCTGATTGAAGCTGCCGAGGATGGAAAGCTGTTTGGTCCTGACGAAGCGCAACTTCAGCTCAACCAGGGCATCCCGCGGTTTTACGTGATGCGGCTCCACGGCCGACCGAAGCTGTTCAACCGAATCACCCGACACCTGCGCGTCACACAATGCCTGGCATCGGTCGGCGGAAAGCCCTGGCTACTCGCGGTCGCGCCGCCAGATCAGCCCGACACTGCTGACGCTGAGCCGGACCCTGCATCGATCCGCGCATTTCGTGTTCCCGGCGATGTGGCAGTTGCCCTCCATCGGTCCACCTGGCATGCAGGGCCTTATTTTGACGACGCAACGCAGGATTTCTTTAACCTCGAGCTCGCCGACACCAATCAGGTGGACCACCACAACTGCCTGCTAGACCGTCGCTTCGGTTTGAGTTTCCGGTTCGCCGAATAGCCACCACACACCTCTGATGTCACTCACCCAGCACACCCGCTACGGTTACACGCCCATCCTCGAACGACCCGTCTACGACTGGCCCGATGGCCATCGGCTGGCGGTCTACATCGCGGTCAATATCGAGACCTTTCCGTTCGGGGAAGGTCTTGGACCCGACCTTAATCCGCGACAGCCCGAGCCCGACGTGGTCAATCATGGCTGGCGAGACTGGGGAAATCGCGTCGGCATCTGGAATCTGCTGGAAGTGCTTGACCACCTGTCGCTTCCGGTCGCCGCGCTGACCAACACCGCGGTTTACGATCACCACCCGCAGATCATCCGCGCACTAAGATCGCGCGGAGACGAGATTGTTGGCCATGGCCGCACCAATGCGGAGCGGGCCTGTGATTTTTCGCCCCAAGCCGAGGCAGCCATGATCGAGGCCTGCGTGGCGAGAATTGCATCCGAAGAAGGTCGAAAGCCCGCGGGTTGGATGAGTCCATGGGTCAATCAATCCATCAGCACGCCTGACTTCCTCGCGGCTGCAGGCTTGCGCTACACGCTGGATTGGCCGATGGATGACCAGCCGATCCGAATGCAGACCGCCCACGGCCCGCTCTGGGCCCTGCCCTACGCGCGCTCAACCAATGACATAAGCGCTCTGCACGGCGCCAAAACGCCGCCGCGTCAGTGGGTCGAGACCTTGTTCGATGCGTTTGACGGCATGCTCGATATGTCACGCCGGCGCCCCCTGATATTCAATCTGAGTCTGCATCCGTATCTGATCGGCCACGCCCATCGGCTCAAGCCGTTTACACGCTTCCTCGAGCACCTGGTTGCTCATCGCGGCGAAATCTGGATCACGACACCCGAACGGATTGTCGATCATGTCGACCCGCTCATCGGGATCGACAAGGCATGAGCGCATCCAATGCCTGGGCATGGCGATTGCTAGCCGATGACCATGGCCAATCGCACCACCGTTCCCGAGCCGAGTGCGTCCAGTGAGTCGATCGACCCTGTACTCACTGCGCTCTACGACAACAATAGCGACCCCCGCAATCAGGCCGACCTTCGTACGCTGCAACAACTTAGCGCAGAGGCTTTTGCTGACCCAGGGATACAGGTGGACACGTGGCGATGGGGTACCGGCCAGCATGATTGGGTTCACTGCTTCAAACCCAGGCAAAGCGCCAGCCGTCTGCCCGCGTTGCTTTTCGTCCATGGCGGACGCTGGCAGCTGAATACCAGCCTCGAGACGTCCTTCTGGGCGCACGCCTGCGCGCAGCAGAACTGGGCGATGGTCAGCATCAACTTTGGGCCATTGAGTGAGTCCTTCAGGCTCGAAGACCAGATCGGGGCTGTCCGAGCCGCGCTCGATGCGGTGCGCAACGGGGCTGATCATCTCGCGCTCGATCACGAGCGACTGGCTGTCGCCGGGCACTCGTCGGGTGCGCATCTGGCGCTGGCTGCCTGTCTTGCACAGCCATCAACCAGCGACGAACACCGGGCACGCGGAAACCAGACGTTCAATTCGCCTTGGCGGGCGCTGCTTCTGGTAGGCGGACTCTACGATCTGGGGCCTCTCACACGCACCCGGTTCCAGGGCAGCCTCAACTTCTCGGACGCCGAGCTTGCATGCTGCAGTCCACTTGCGTCGCTGGCAAAGACCCGGTCACACCACCTGCCAGAGGTCATGGTTGCGGTTGGCGAACAGGAGACCAGCGAATTTCGACGCCAGTCTCGCGCGCTTTTCGACGTGCTGTCCCCCCAAGCCCAAGCCAGCTGGTTTGAGGTACCGAAAACCGCGCACTTCGATGCACCGCTCGAATTCAATCGTCCTGTCTCGCTGATGCGAGCGTTTATCAGTCGTCACCTTGGAGATCTGGAATGAGCGAAGCCCCCTGGCCTGACACACCGTCTGTCCGCGCGCTGACCGCACGCGTTCGAGAAGAGCTCGCGCTGCTGGCGTATCCGGGCCGTGCGTGGGTACTTCCCGCAGCCCGCACCAGCGAGGAGCCTATTCACGACGTGGTCATCGTGGGTGCGGGTCAGGCAGCACTTGGCACCGCGCTTGCGCTCAAGCGCGATGGCGTCCACGACGTCGTGCTGCTCGATCGCTTGCCAGCGGGCACCGAGGGCGTGTGGGAGCAATTCGCCCGAATGAGCCACCTCCGCACGCCGAAGTTCACCGTCGGCATCGAAGGCGGACTGCCGAGCCTGTCTGCGCCCGCCTTCTATCGCGCCGCCTATGGCGACCAGGCATGGGCCTCGATCGAAAGAATCGAAAGAACCCGCTGGATGCAGTTCCTTCGCTGGTTCCGGCATGCCGCCGGGATCACCGTTCGAAACAACGTCGAGTGTGTGGGTCTGAATCACCGGGCGGGCGTCATTGCGCTGGCCGTGAGCGAGCAAGGGTTAACAGATAACCCCCCTACAACGCTGCTCGCACGCCAGGTGATTCTCGCAACCGGCTTTGATGGCGCAGGTGCCTGGCGCGTGCCGGCAACCATTGAGAACGCGGTGGCTCCTGAGCGGCTGGATCATGCCTGTCGCGCGATCGATTTCAAAAAGCTTGCCGGAAAGCGGGTCGGAATCCTTGGTCACGGTGCCTCGGCCTTCGATAACGCCTGCGTCGCGCTTGAGCACGGCGCAAGCAGTGTCGATGTCTGCTTTCGGCGCGAAAACATTCCCACCATCAACCCCCATCGTCGTCTGGAGTTCGCAGGCTTTCTCAAGCATTTTCCCGAACTCGATGACCTGACCCGCTGGCGCACCAATCATTTCTTCGAAACCTTCGACCAGCCTCCTACTCAGAATGCCTGGGACCGCGCGCATTCACACGCTCATTTCAGGTCGCATTCGGGAAGCCCCTGGCTGGCGGTGGTGGACGATGGCCACCATGTTCACGTGAGCACGCCGCGCGGCAACTTCGTGTTCGACCACATCATCTGTGCGACCGGCGCCGTGGTCGACTACGAGGCTAGACCTGAACTGCGCGCGCTCGGCCCTCTTGTCAAGCGCTGGCGACATGTCTTCGCGCCCCCCTCCGGCGAGTCAAGCGATACGCTGGGCGACTACCCGTACCTTGGCCCGACATTCGAATATCTGCCGATTGAGGCTGAGCAGAACAGTTGGGTGAGCCGCGTCAGGGCGTTCAATTTCTCCTCAGTCGTCAGCATGGGGCCGCACACCACGTCGGCAAGCGGCCATAAATACGCCATCCCCAGACTGGTAAGCGGCGTGACGCGGGCGCTGATGCTGGAGCAATCAGCGGCATTGCTACCGGCCCTCCATGCCTTTGACGAAGTTGAACTCAAGCCGACAGTTCCGTCTGCGGGCTCATCAGTCTTCACGGCAAATGCCTGAGTAAGGTAATGAGGGGAGACCAGCCTCAATTGCCTGTGATGATTGCGGGACTGGGTCAACTGGGCCTGCCAATCGCAGTCGCCCTGGCGCACGCGCATTTCGCTGTTGCGGGCTTTGATATCGACGCCGAGCAACGCCAGGCAGCTGCACAAAGAGGACTGACGGTAATTGATACGGCGTCTGACACGTTCTGGGGACGCGCTCAGGTGCTGGTGTCCGTGCTACCTAGCGATGAATCGACCCTATCGCTCGCCGATCGCGTCATTCCGCTGCTGCCCGCGGGCGCGATCCACCTTTGTGTCGGAACCATCAGCGTTTCGCTCGCCCGAACGCTTGCGGACCACCACGGCCAGTCAGGTCAGCACTTTGCCGCCTGTCCGGTATTCGGGCGTCCTGATGAGGCCTGGGCGCGTGATCTCACCGCACTGTTCGGCCCGAGCGACGAGCAAACCAGCGTCTGGTATTCCGTGGGGCTTGACGTGCTGAGTGCCTTCGCCCCCAGACGACACCAGGTGCCCACGCCAGAGGCTGCCTGCGCGATCAAGCTGGCCGGTAACCTCATGATCGCTTCCGCAATCACAACGTTGACCGAGGCCAGTCGGTTCGTTCAGGCACATGGCGCGAGTGCAGCGAGCCTGCAGCAAGTGGTCACCGGCAAGCTGTTTCGGGGCCCGGTCTATGAGGGTGTTGGCGCCCGAGTCGCGCAAACCGCTGACAGAGGTACGGCGTCAGAGGGGCCGGCTGGCTTCACGGTGAAGCTTGGATTGAAGGATCTGGACCTGCTCGCTCTCGCCGCAGTGGAAGCGGGTACTCCCATACCCCTTGGCGACCAGGTGCGGGCCGCACTCGGCCTCGCCTCAGGCAACGGGTTCGAACACTGCGACTGGGCAGATCTCCCAGCTTGTCTTCTGAAAGGGTGAGGCGATGAACCTATTCGACCGCGAAACGTATCGAGACGTACGCAAACCACTCGATCAGGCAGCCGGACTTCCGCCCCGCTGTTACACCGACCCGTCGTTTTATCAACGCGAGGTTGAAACGATATTTCATCGCGGCTGGATCATGGTGGGCCGCGAAGATCGAGTCGCCGCGCCTGGAAGCTGGTGCACGATCCGCTTCGCAAATGTCAGCCTGGTGCTGACCCGCGACGCGACAGGCAAGCTTCACGCGCTGGCCAACGCCTGCAGGCACCGTGGCTCGCCCATTGCGCAGGGCGAAGGTCAGTCGCGAAATCTGGTCTGCCCGTACCATGCCTGGAGCTACAGCCTGGACGGCAAGCTGCTGGCCGCACCCGCGATGGCCGATTCAGTGGGGTTCTCTACCGACGACTACCCGCTTCACGCTGCAAGAATCGATACCTGGGCCGGGTTCATGTTTGTATGTGTATCCGAGGATGTGCCGCCGCTCGCCTCCTGGCTGGGCGACCTGCCCGCACGACTCGAGATGTATGGCTTTGGCCAGATGCGTACCGCCAGACGCGTGACTTACGACCTCGATTGCAACTGGAAGGTGTGGGTGGAAAACTTCATGGAGGGCTATCACATTCCGACCGTGCATCGCTCGACCATATCGCGGCAGAAGGCGATCAACATCCCGGAAGACCCGGGCCGAGGGGAATACACAGCGATCTATGAGCGCCACGAGGGTACGCGTGCCCTGCTGCACGGCGATCCTGGGTTCCCGCCGATCGAAACGCTGTCAGGCGACTCCAGCCTCGGCAGCCGATTCATCCTCGTTTATCCCGCTGCCATGCTGGCGATTGCCAATGACACGATGTGGTGTTTCGAGGCTCATCCTCAAGGGCCTGAGCGAACCCATCTGGTACTGACCTCATGTTTTCCAGCGCAGCGCTTCGAACGTCCTGACTTCCAGGCGCTGGCGGACAACTACTTCAAGCGCCAGGACATCGTCGTTCGGGAAGACAACGACATCTCTGAGCTTCAGCAGCGCGGTCTTCAGTCCTGGCATGTGACCCCAGGCCGATTCTGCATCAAGGAAAAAATCGTTCACGCGCTCGATAACTGGGTCATCGATCGGGTGCTGGGCGAGCAGCACGACAGCGCGCGGTATGGGTCTGAAGTCGCGTCAGTCTGAAGGGAACGATTCCATGACGAATCATCGCACCGCCACGCTCACGCTTCAGTCGGCACTACCAAGCGGAATCGAATGGCACACGGCTGAAACCGCCCTGATCGTAGTCGACATGCAAAACGGCTTTCTCAAGCCTGAAGGCTATTTTGATCAGGTTGGCTATGACTTGAGCCATGCGACCGGAACGATCGCCCGGGTGCAACAGAGCGTTGAGGCTGCTCGTGAGGCAGGTCTGTTCGTTGTCTATATCCAGAGCGGATTTGATGCGGACCATCTGGTGGTGGGCGGCGCCACAGCGCCCGTATGGCACAAATCTGAAGCGCAGATTTTGATGCGTGAGCGGCCTGAACTTCATCGGCGGTTGATCACAGACGGAACCTGGGACTACGAGATCGTTGATGAATTGCAGCCTGGCCCAAGCGAGATGGTGGTGAAAAAATCCCGCTACAGCGCATTTGCGGGAACCTGCCTGGACCAGATTCTTCGCGCAAGGCGAATTCGAAATCTGGTCCTGACCGGCGTTGCAGCCAATGCCTGCGTCGAGAGCACGCTTCGCGAGGCCTACCACCGCGAGTACTTCTGTCTTCTTCTGGAAGATGCCACCCACCACGCAGGCCCTTCCTATCTGCTCGATGCCACGCTCTGGAACGTACGCACCTTCTTTGGCTGGACAGCGACAGTTGCACAGTTTATTCAGTCGGCGCAATCGCGCCAGATCGCATGAGCGTCGCGCGCCGCTACCATGACGTAGGCGGACGGATCGACTCGCCTGGCTGGGGTGATGCCAGCGCGGTGGACCGCCGCGAGCGCACCTTGTTTTATTGGGAACGCCAATGCGCAGCAATTCGCGTTCTTTTGGGCGCACAAGGCATCGTTCCCCTTGACGAACTGCGCGACGGCTTCGAAAGCTTCGGCGAAGCCCTTTATCACGACCTGTCATTCTTCGAGCGAATGCTCACCAGCATGCTTGGCATCCTCGACAGAAAAGCCGTCGTGGCAGCTGACGAGGTCGATCGCATGGTCGCCGAGCTGAAAGGCCTTCATGACGCAAGCCCCGGCTGGCTGGCAACGCGCGTGGATCGAACCTCCGACCCCTGCGCGGACGCTGCCGCAACGGTCACCGACCCATATGGCGGACGCGGCTATCTGCCCGCGGCTGATTGCCCGCCTTCAAGCTCGGAATGGCGAACGCTTGCTCTGGCCGAATTGCTTGAGCGACGAGGGCTGCTGTCTCGCGATCAGATCAGGGTTGCGATCGAACGAATTGATGCGCCAAAGCCAGCCTGGGGCGCAAGAATCGTCGCCAAAGCCTGGCAGGACCCCGACTTCCGGCAAGCGGCGATTGCAGACGGTCGCGTCGCTTGCGAGGAATTCGGCATTTCGTTTCCAGACGGCCGCCTCGCCATCGTTGAAAGCACGCCTCAAGTGCACTGTCTGATCGTCTGCACGCTGTGCTCATGCTATCCACGCAATCTGCTCGGTCAGCCTCCGGCCTGGTATGTGGGCAAGCCGTATCGGACACGGGCGGTTCGGGAGCCTCGCGCAGTGCTGAGAGAGTTCGGGCTGGAGCTGCCCGAGTCCGTGAGGGTCGACGTCTACGACAGCACCGCCGACCTTCGATACATGGTGCTGCCCCTCAAACCCTCCGGCGCAGAGGGTCTCGATGAAGCGACACTCGCAACCATTGTGACCCGGGACTGTCTGATCGGCGTAGCGGTTCCGAAGCTACCCGACGTGCAGACGGATAGGCCGATTACCACCATCAGGCCATGAGTCTGCCATCCGCGCCAATGCCGCCCGGTGCGGCGATCCTTTCGGGAATGCGCGCCCAGGTGTTCGGACTCGGTGCGCTGGGTTCAGAGATCGCAGCACGACTGATCACTTTTGGTGCCCAGGTTCAGGGCATCGATATCAACCATCAGGCTCAATCTCGCTGGCGCGACACTCACGCCTGGAGCGAAGTCGCTGAGCCATCGGTCGTGGTGCTCTGCGTAACGGATCAAGCTGCGTCAAGCATGGTGTTCGAGCAGTACCTCGACCGCTGCCCGCCCGGAACCCTGGTGATTGAGCATGGCACCGTATCTCCGGAGTTCGCGTATGACTCCGAGCAGCGATGTCGCCGGGCGCGACTGCGCTACGCCGACGCGCCGCTCAGCGGCGGGGTGGCCGGCGCTCAGCAGGGCAAGATGGTGGCCATGCTGGGTTGCGACCTGTCACACCAGCCCGACGTCGAGCAGGTCCTGTCGGCGTACTGTGCACGCGTCGTTCATCTTGGCAACGCAGGTGCGGGGCAACGCTGCAAACTCGCCAACCAGCTTGCCATTGCAGGCATCGCGGCGGGCCTGGCCGCTGCGCAACGTTTCAGCCGTGAGCAGGGCCTGCCGCTTACCCAGGTGTTCGAGGCACTCTCCCTTGGGTCAGCCCATTCGGTGCAGATGGAGCGGCTGCGTGAGTCGCTCTCCCACCCACTTACCGACCCTGGCCAACTGTTCGCATGGCTGGAAAAAGATCTCGACCTCTGTGCCTCGGTATCAAGTCAGGCGCTTCCGCTGCATGCGCTATGGCGCAAACTCTGGGAATCTCCATCATGACCGTTCAGACCTTCTGCTTCGACATGGCCGGTGCGGGTGATGTCTCGCTACTGGAGAACTGGATCAAGACACTTCCCGTCGGCCAGATACGACGCCTGGTCGTGCTCGCAAAAACCGAGGGGCATCACGCTCCCAACGATTTCTCACGGGACCTGCTCAAGCTGCAGCTCGACCGGGTGTTCCAGGAATCGGCGCTTACCGATCGCTCGCTATCCATGTTGGCAATCGGCAGCGAAGGGGTCGGATCTCCCAAAGGATTTGCCTTTGTCGAGCTGGATCCAGGCAAGTCTCAAGGTGGATCCGACGCCGGAGAATCTTCGGCCAGACTGGCGCTGGGCACAGCCTGCAGCGAACCAGTCCCCATAGAAGATATCGGCACACTGCGACTGGTCGACCGGGTCACGCGGTGCGCCGAGGCCGCAATCGCTGACGCGAGGCTTGAACCTGAGCAGGTGGAGCTTCTATTCATCAAATCTCCAATGCTTCCGGCCCGGCACCCTGCCGCAACGCCGCTCAACAGCCAGCTTCATCGTGGACGCGCGATCTCGGCACTCGGCGGCGGCGTTGCACTGGGCGAGGTCGACCGCGAGCGATTGACCGAAGAGAGCATCGCCAAGGACTTATCGATTTACACACGTCATGTTCAAGGAATCGCCGGCGCCGAAATTCGACGAATCGAGGTGGTCGCGATGGGCAACCGGCCCGGGGCGGGAGGCAATCTTCGAATCGCCTCGACCCATACGCGAGACCTGCTTGATCAGCGCTCCCTGCGGGTATTGTTCACCGAGCAGGGTCTTCGCTCAGATCCGTTTGGCGAGCTGATCGACGGTGATCGAATCGAAGCTCTGATCGCGAAGATGATGGTCCCCGAAGACGGGCTTGTGCGCGGCTCACGAACCACGGTCTACACAAGCGGATGGGCCCCGGAATCGCATATTCGGGCAGCCGCATCCGGTGTGCTGGGCAGTCTTTTAGGACATCTTCGCTTTTTCGTATCGGCCGACTCGGTGCATCAGGCACCAATAGGCGGCGGAATGGCCGCCATTGTGGTGCGTTGCTAAGCTCGACTCAGAACTTCTTGCCCGCTATCGCAGCGGGCACCGCACGATCGGCTCTGGCAGGCAAAAACTCGTCGGTGTAGATATCAGCCACCTTTGGCTTGTTGGTGTACTTGAAACTCTCACCGATCTGGTCGATCGACCGCGCCAACCGTGCGCTATCGATATGTCCGACGCCGTTCGCCTTCACCTCGTTGGTGAAGAAGTTGTCGTTCATGAACATTGCAAAGCGCATCATTTCTGCATTTTCGGTCGTCACAGGATTGCGCTTGAGAACGCTGGCAATCGCATCCTTGGGATTGGCAGCAGCGTCCAGGAACCCCCGAATACTGGCTCGCACAAACTTGCGAACAGTTTCTGGGTTCGCCTGCAGGAACTGAGGATTGGCGAGTAGCGCATTGCCGTACAGCTCAAGGCCAAAATCACGCATGTAAATGATCGAGATGTCTTCCGGCTTGTGGCCAGCACTGCGCAGCGCCACCCATGAGCTGTAGGCGAAGCTCACGATGGCATCCACCTTACCCTGCATCAACATGGGCTCGCGTACCGGGAATCCAACGTTTTCAATGCGAATTTTTGACCCATCGATCCCCGACGCCTTGATAAATGCGGCCCAGTTGGCATAGGCGCCATCAGCCGCCGGCGCGCCCACCAGACGGCCTTCAAGGTCCTTGGGCGCCTTGATACCAGTCTTGGCGAACGAAGTCACCGCAAAGGCGGGCGCGTTCATCTGCATGAACACTGCCTTGATCGGTGGATTGGCCGGATTGTCACGGAAACGGATCAGCGAGTTGATATCGGCCATCGCCAGGTTGTAAGAACCACTGGCAACGCGATTGATCCCGTCAACAGACCCATTGCCCGGATCAAGCGTGACATCAAGGCCTTCTGCCTTGTAGAAGCCCTTGTCGATCGCGACCATGAAGCCGCTATTGGGCGCTTCGAATCGCCAATCGAGCGAGAAGCGAACAGGCGTCTGCGCATATGAGGCGTTGAAGGAAAGGCCTGCCGCCACCGTGGCGAGCGCAAGCACTGCACGACGTTTTAAATCAACCATGATCTCGAATCCTTTGAATGGGAGGGATGGGTTGAGAGGCACGTCGGTCAGATCGCAAACATCATGCCCGTGATGTGCACCGTATCGAGGCACGCGGCTTGCTTAGTCAAAATGGTCAAAGCTCATTGCACTCAACGCCATGTCTGCTGTCCAAAACCTTGTGCGTCTTGAAAAGGTGTCGCTGCGCTACGGTCAGGGGCCCAAGGCAACGCTCGCCATCGACGAGATCGACCTGTCGATTCGACGCGGTGAATTTGTCGCGGTGGTCGGCCCCTCGGGCTGCGGAAAAAGCACCCTGATGAAGATCATCTCCGGGCTTGTTCCGATCAGCGGCGGGGTAGCACTGGTGGAAGACCGCGAAATCGCGGGGCCCCTTAAATCGGTTGGAATGGCTTTTCAGGCCGCCAACCTGCTGCCATGGCGAAACACGGTCGATAACGTCATGCTGCCGCTTGAAGTCGTTGAACCGCACAAGCGCCGAATCGGCTCTCACCGGGCGGAATATGTGGCCAAGGTCGAAGCATTGTTGGAGCGTGTGGGACTTAAAGGGTTCGGATCAAAGTTCCCCTGGGAACTGTCAGGGGGCATGCAGCAGCGCACCTCGATCTGCAGAGCACTGATCCACCAGCCAGAGATCCTGCTGCTTGATGAACCGTTTGGTGCGCTCGATGCTTTCACGCGTGAAGACCTGTGGTGCACGCTGCGCGATCTGCAGCGCGAGCGCGGCGTCACGGTCATGCTGGTGACGCACGACCTTCGCGAAGCGACTTTTCTGGCCGATACCGTCTACGTATTTTCGCCCCGTCCTGGCCGGATCATTCTTCGGCATGAGGTTGATCTTCCCCGCCCACGCGACCTCAGCATCACCTACAGCGCCGCCTTTACCGAAACCGTTCAGCTGCTGCGCAGCTATATTCATCACTGATCGGCAGGAGACGCCTCATGAACCGCCTTCCGACCTATGTTGTCTGGCCAGCGCTTTTCACGCTGTCTCTCTTCGCCATATGGGAGATCGCCTGTGTAAGTTTTGCAATTCCACCCTCGTTTTTGCCGGCTCCAAGCACCATTGCAGAAGCAGGATGGAACTTCAGATCGACCCTGATCGACAACTCCGCCGTCACGCTTTGGACCACGTTGGTCGGATTTGGAATCGCGACGTTCGTCGGGCTGCTTCTGGGCGCGATCATCGGTGCAAGTCGAGGTCTTTATGAAGCGCTTTACCCGGTAATGATCGGCTTTAACTCGATCCCCAAAGTTGCAATCGTCCCAGTCCTGATCCTATGGTTCGGGGTTGGCAGCCTGCCAGCCGTCCTTACCGCATTTCTGATCTCGTTTTTTCCAATCGTCGTTAACGTCGCAACCGGCCTCGCAACCACCGAGCCTGAGCTTCGCGATGTGCTTCGGGCGCTCGGCGCGACCCGCTGGGAAATCATCCGCAAGATTGGCCTGCCGCGCTCCATGCCGTATTTCTTCAGCTCGCTCAAGGTCGCGATCACCCTGGCTTTCGTGGGGTCGGTAATGGCGGAAACCGTAGGCTCGAATAAGGGCGTCGGGCATCTGATGCTGAGTGCGCAGGCCGCCTTCCAAGTCCCGCTCGTTTTCGCAGGCCTTCTGGCGCTCGCAATCCTCGGAATCGTGCTCTACGCAGCCATGGTCATCGTAGAGCGACGCTTCACGGGCTGGGCATACCGCTGAGAGTTACGATGTCTGGTGATCCAAACTTCACCGGCCGCTGGCAGGTCGGGCAACGTCTTCGGGTACGACCCATCTCAAGACCTGGCCACAGTCGCACGCCAGGCTTCATCGAGGGCCGTGTCGGAGAGGTTATCCGCGACTGGGGCGACTTCCCGAACCCAGAGGACTTGGCGCGGGGTAACCGAGACGCGCCCTGGGTCGGCGTCTACCTGCTGGCATTCGACCCCAATGACCTCTGGCCCCATAGCGCATCCGTCACGACCCACCGCGTCCTGGTCGATGTATTCAGCCCGTATCTGGAACCAGTCTGAGTCCGCAACCGGTTCAGTCTGCCCGATCTATGTTTGGAGCTTCCCATGCCACACCCATCCGGCGCTCTGCCCTCTGGGCTTGAAGCACTCCGCGAGCGCGTCAACTTCGATCTCGAGTGCCTGAACTATCCCGCACGTCCCTGGGTCCGCACCGAACCCGGCGACGAAGATGTGTTGGACTGCGCAATCGTGGGCGGAGGCCAATACGGGCAGAGTCTGGCGTTCGGTCTGCTGCGCGAGCGCGTCCAGCGTGTGGTGGTATTCGATGCAAACCCGCCGGGACTTGCAGGTCCTTGGCTCACCTTCGCCCGCATGATCATGCTGCGCACACCCAAGGACCTCACAGGCCCCGATATGGGCATAGGTAGCCTCAGCTTCCGCGCCTGGTACGAAGCACAGCACGGGCGCGATGGATGGGAGAAGCTGTTCCGAATCTCGCGACCGGACTGGCAGGGATATCTCAACTGGCATCGCGACGTCACGGGAATCGACGTCCGCCCGGAACGACGTGTCACGCGAGTTACCCCGGTAAGCGCAAACAGGTTTGAGCTGGAGGTGCAGTGCGCAGACGGAACGATTGAACGCTTTCGGTCTCGAACGGTCGTGTTGGCAACTGGCGCCGAGGGAAGTGGCGCGCGCGTGAAGCCACCGATTTTCGACGGTCTTCCGAAGTCTCTCCATGCGCACACCAACGATCTGATTGACTTCACGGCGCTGCGAGGCGCGCGGATTGGCATTCTGGGTGCAGGCGCATCGAGCTTTGACAATGCCAGCGCAGCGCTTGAAGCCGGCGCGCGTTCAGCGGAGCTTTGCTTTCGCAGGCCGCAGCTGCCGCTGGCGAACCCACGGCGGTGGATGGAGTTTGCAGGGTACCTTGCCCACTATCCCGAACTTCCCGATGCCGAGCGCTGGCACTACATGAAGCGCCTCTACGACATCAGCCAACCCCCGCCCGAACCTACTTTCAAAAAAGCCACTTCGCTTCCTGGCTTCCGGCTACGGCCCGGCACGCCATGGTTGTCGGTACGTGAGAAGAATGGTGCCGTGGCAGTGGAAACACCCCAGGGATCTCTGGAGTTCGATTTCGTGATTGCCGGAACGGGCATCACGGTGGATCTATCCCAGCGGCAAGAACTCGCTTCGGTGACCCCGCACATCGCGCTCTGGGGTGACCGCTTCACACCGGCGGCCGACCAGGAAGATACCCGGCTCGCCAGATTCCCCTACCTGGACAGGTTCGGCGCGTTCACCGAAAAGGTGCCAGGCACCGCGCCATGGGCCAGTCGAATTTTTGCGATCTTCCGAGGCGCAACGCTTAGCCTTGGACCAAGTTCTGCTTCGAACAGCAATATCCGATACACCGCTCCGCGCATCGTCTCGGGAATCACCCGTGCCCTGTTTCTTGAGGGCGCGGAGGCAACACGGACCGAGTTCGATTCTCAATCGCACCATGAACTGGCGCCGGATACGGTGTCGGCCGTTGTAGCGAAATAGACCGCTCGAGCGATCAACAAGCGCCGTCTGTTAATCAGACGGCGCGTGCCTCATGGTTACTTGAACCACTTCGCATCCAGCTTTTCCAGGAACCCATCCTTCTTCAAATCAGCCAGAATCCTGTTGATCTCGGCCATGAATTCGGTATCACCGAGCCGCGTGTTGATACCGACTTCTCGGGAATCAAACGGCTCCGACAGAACCAGCTTACCGCCCCGCCTCGAGGCGTTGTACTTCAGTACCGGAAGTGTGTTGACCACGACGTCGGATCGGCCAGACTCGACATCAGCAAAAGCCAGGGGGAACTCGTTGAAAGTCTTGATCTGCTTGACCTTGCTGCCATAGTTGTCGCGAACAAATCGCTCGCCGGCAGTTCCCACCTGCACCGCCACGATTTTTCCAACCAAATCCTCGGCGGTTTTCACGACGGCGTTTGCGCGTGAAGCCGCAGCAATACCGGAGTTGTAATACGAGGTGGAAAACGCGATTCGCTCGGCGCGCTCATTGGTTTTGGTCATTGCGGTAATGAGCACATCGACCCGTCGGGAAGTGAGCGCCGCGATCAGCCCGGAAAAATCTATCTTCTCCCATTGGGCTTTGACCCCAAGTCTTCGGCAGATTTCGTTACCTAAGTCGATATCGAATCCGACAAGTTGCCCATTCTCGATGAACTCAAAAGGCGGGAAGGCACCGCCGTTGCCGATCGTCATCACGCCTTTTGAGCGGATCGACTCCAGCGTATTGCTCTGGGCGCCAACCAGGCCCGGCACTGCGACCCCAAGGGCCGCCATGCTTGCAAAACGCCGCCGTGCAAAGGAAATATGATCTTTAGGCATTTCTGACTCCGTCTCGATGGGGGTAAGGGATCGGATCAACCACGTGCATCCGGGCTTGGGTGCGCGCTGGTGAACCGTGCAAGAAACGATTGCGTTCTGGGCTCACGAGGCGCAAGAAAAATCTGATCCGGCGCGCCCTGCTCAACGATGAGTCCTGCGTCCATAAACACCACGCGGTCCGCTGCCTCGCGGGCAAAACCCATTTCATGGGTGACGACCAGCATGGTCATGCCGTCGTCTCTAAGCTGCTTCATGACTGCGAGCACCTCGCCCACCAGTTCCGGATCCAGAGCAGAGGTCACCTCATCAAATAGCATCAGCTTGGGCTTCATCATCAGGCAGCGGGCGATGGCCACCCGCTGCTGCTGACCGCCCGACAGCTCACCTGGAAACGCCGTCGCCTTATCAGACAGGCCCACTTTTTCCAGGCAGGTCAATGCCTCACGACGTGCCTGATCGGGCGCTTGTTTGAGCACATGAATCGGCGCCTCAACCAGATTTCCAATCACATCTCGGTGAGGAAACAAATTGAACTGCTGAAAGACGATTCCGATTCCCCGCCTCAGTCGGTCGAGTTCGCGATCGGTTTGTCGCACGCGCATCCCGTCCGCGCCCGTGCTCCACCCAACAGGCTCCCCATCGACGCGCACTTCCCCCTGCTCGAACGGCTCGAGAAAATTGATACACGACAGAAGGGTGCTTTTCCCGGATCCCGATGGGCCTATCAGCACCACAACCTCACCCCGGGCAACGGTCAGGTCGATACCTTTCAGGACATCGTGCTGCCCATATCGTTTATGAAGGTTTCGGATGATCAGCATGGGTCAGTGAATCCGGTATCGCCGCTCGAGCCAACCCGTCAGCGCCAACAGGGGAAGGGTCAGTGCCAGATAGAAAAGCCCGACCCCTGCGAAAGGGCTGAAGGTATTGGCCTTCCAGGTCATCGCATCAACACCTGCCCGTAGCAGGTCCGATATGGCAATCACGGAAACCAGTGCAGTGTTCTTGATCAGCGTGATCGATTCGTTGGTGAGCGGAGCGAGCACCCGGCGCATTGCCTGCGGAAGAATGATTCGCCGCATCGCCATCGGGTAAGACATGCCAAGTGATCGCGCAGCCCGCATCTGCCCGCGGTCTATGGATTCGATCCCGCTGCGGACAATCTCGGTGACGTAAGCGCCGTTGGTCAGCGCCAGCGCAAGAATTGCCACTGCGATGGCGGGCAGCAAAACCCCAAGCGAGGGGAGGCCGTAGTAAAGAAACAGGAGGATTACGAGAAGCGGTAACCCACGAACGACGGTGACGTAAAACCCAGCCGCCCTGCGCAGTAACGGTTTACTTGAGACGCGTGCTAGACCGCCCAGCACGCCGATTGCCAATCCCAGCACCGCCGAAGCCAAGGCAAGCTGTGCGGTTACCAGCGCACCGCGCGCAAGCGACGGTAGCGTGTCAACAAAAATTGTCCATTCAAAATCCATCGTCAGCCCGTCCCCGGCAGTTCTTCGCGTCGCACCCGATCAAGCAAGGGCTCAATCAACGTATCCAGCCTTGCACCGCTCTGCTCGAGCAACGGCCAGATCTGCCGCTGCCAACGCTCGCCTGCCTCACGCGCCTCATCGAGCAGTTGGTCTTCATTGAATGCAGTGATCCGACCGCAGCGCATCAGGATCGACCCGCGCACGATCACGCTGTCAACCAGATCAGCTCCGCCGGCAAGCGCCCACTGGGCGACGGTGTCGTGATGCGGAACAAGCGCGCGGTGACGAGCATTAAGAAGCACGAGATCAGCGGGAGCACCTGGCGCCAGACTTCCCCATCCGTCTTCCAATCCCATGCTGCCCGCACCGGCCTGCGTCGCCATCTGCCAGGCATCATGCGGACCCAGCCATTCGCTGGCTGGCGAGTCTGGATCTCGATGCAGAAGGCTCGCGGCGCGCAACACCGCCGACATGCACGCGGTATCACCGGTTGCAGGACCATCGGACCCGAGCGCTACGCGGACCCCTGCAGCCAGCAGGCGCCTGACAGGCGAAGTACCGCTCCCAAGTCGCTGATTACTGAGCGGGTTATGGGTGACGAACGCGCCCGAATCGGCAATGGCCTGGATGTCCGATTGATCGACCCAGACAGCATGATTGATCGTGAGGCTGGGGCTCAGGAGCCCAGACTGGGCCAGCCGGTGTATAAACCCTCCGCCTGGCTGGGTGAGTGAGGCAGCCCTTTGTAATCGAGTCTCCAGCACGTGCATATGCACCGCACAGCCGTGGTCTCGACTCAGCCTGGCAACATCATGCAGCAGGGAGTCGCTGCAGCGTTGCGGCCCGCGCGGCCCCAGCATGATCGCGATCCGGCCTGAAGAACTGCCGTTCCAGCGACGATGCGCTTCGACAAAGAAGGCCGACTGCTCGGCAACAGGAAGCGACGACCGCGAATCGAGTTCGCGGGCAAGCGACAGCTCGCAGGACGCCCGGGCGTGCGGCAGACCGTCGAGATAGGCGCGGTCGGATAAGGTCGTGGCAACTGATACACGAAGCCCGCTGTCAGACCACGCCTCAACCACGTGATCGAGCGCGGCGTGGTCGCAACCCGGATTCAGAAAATCGTCCTGCAGCGCCACGGTACCCGATCGAATCGCATCGCAGGCGACTAGCATTGCGCGCAGGTAGTGCCAGCGCGCCGGAACGTCGGGCCCACCCAGCGGTGGGTAGCTTCGCGCCAGCCAGCGCTCGAGCGGCAGCGATGGATAAAGCCCTCGCTCAAATGCTTCATTCGAATGAACATGCGCGTTGACCAACCCAGGCATGACAATCAAATCGGACGCATCAATCCGGCGTTCAATCTGCGGCAGAAGCGCGCTTACCGCTGAATCGGCCTCGCTAACCGAGACGATGGTTCCGCGATCGATCAAGACGTCGATTCGACGGGGCGGGTGCCCGTTTTCGACGGCACACTGGACGTTGCGAATGAGAAGCGGATTGGACTGCACGGCACGGCGCTGCGGGAAGGCTCGGAAGGGAAACCAGCCGCTTTCGACGCGGCGACGTAAGTACCCAGCAAGGTGCGTGCCGAGCGCCGGTTGGCCTAACCCGCCAAATTCCGCCTACGAAAACGCACCATTGCGGGCACTACGCACCGCCAGTGCGCATCGCGCCCTGTTGCCGGGCGGTGACGGGCAAGCGGTGCGCAAAGGGTTACCCGACCATCGCCAAAACGCATCGCTGTCCCCACCAACGGGGCAACGCACGCGCCGAGTTAGACAGGGGGCCCACCTGACGCAGCCTTGCATTGAGCGGCGTGATAGACAAAATGACGTACAGCCGCGCAGTGCCCTGTTGTTCGCTGCCTTGCATCGGCTCGAGATTGACTCGAAACACACGACCGCGTTGAAGGTCCATCGTGCCGCTGGCTTAGAGATTTTCCAGACCGTCGCTTACTGTGACGTCCCAGAGTTTTACGTCTTCGCGGCAGTTAGCGAACGCCGGGTCGGTCATGTAGACCTCTGCCGTGCGCTCCAATTCTGCTTCTCGTTCAGCGAGCCAAAGTCTCCCGCCCCAGACCTGCGCGGCGGCAAGCAGTGGGTACGCTCAGAATTACCCGAGCATCGCTAAAACCCCCTCAAGCGTCTCGCAACTGTGCGCAGGCCGCTCGCCGATT
>Ga0194123_10000507_pt1 | contig 72343 bp, 70 predicted proteins | sample TA2MahsurfametaG_5_FD_155479 | JGI IMG/M metagenome (GOLD analysis project Ga0194123, IMG submission 155479) | Freshwater microbial communities from Lake Tanganyika, Tanzania - TA2015023 Mahale A surface | ecosystem: Environmental > Aquatic > Freshwater > Lake | place: Tanzania: Lake Tanganyika... | reverse complement strand
CATTGATAGAGCCCCCAATAACTTTATCACCTATGTGCTTTATAGCCGGACTAGATTCACCCGTTAGCATGGATTCATTAATTGACGTTTCCCCTTCAATAATAAGACCATCGCTGGGTATTCGCTCACCAGGTTTAACGATACATTTCATGCCCTTGGATAACATAGTGGTGGGAATATCACGTATGGTCCCATCATCATCAAGTATATGGGTTACTTCTGGTATAAGACGAGCAAGTTCCTCTAAAGCTTTACCGGCTCCCATCAAAGATTTCATTTCCATCCAATGCCCAAAGAGCATAATATCTATTAAAGTGGCTAGTTCCCAAAAAAAGACGTTGCCTTGAATGCCAAAAACAACAGAGCTGCTATATATATAGGCCACACTAATGGCCACACCAATTAACGTCATCATCCCTGGCCTTATTTCCTTCATTTCCTTATAAAGCCCAACGATGAAAGGCCAACCTCCATAAAAATAGATGAGAGTTGAAAGAATAAATACGATATCATCTGACGCATTAAATGAGATAATTCCTGGAAATCCGACAATTTCTTGAACCATTGGAGAAAGGAAAAGAACGGGAATTGTGAGAAGGGATGAAATCCAAAATCGCCAAAAAAAATCTTCGAGCATGGCAGCATGTCCTCCAAAATTTTTAATTGCTCCATGTTCTGAATGTATCTGAAAATCCTGATGTGAATGACACTTATGTTTCATTCTCTTTTTAACCCTGATAAAAAATTATATGATTAGAATGCACCTCTTATATTAATAAGGTGTAAAAGGATATTATTTATAATTACATCAAGGATCAAACCTCAATGATCTATAAGAAAATTTAATATAATATTAATTTTCAATCAGTATTCTAAAATTAAAATTTTTGAATATTAACTTATTGGAATGTCAGATGAAAAAGCGCCCGATTTATATTTGCCTTCTTACACTAGCTCTAGTGTTATCCTCAAAGAGTATACTAGGTCGATATGATGCAGTACCACCAGATATGGATCCAGCAAAAGATCAGAATCAGCAACTGACTATCGAAGAAAAGCGCGCTAGACAAATGAAATAATAAAATTGATGGATGCTGAGGATAAAGAAAGACATGCTGCTTATGCGGCAGCTCAAAAAGCAAAAAGGGAAGAGCAAGCAAAACTGCGCGAACAAAGTGAACAAAAGCGTAAAGAAGAAGCCTCTATAAGAAAAGCTCGTTTACAAGAACAAGTACAGAGGAATAAAGATGCCTCGGATGCAAGAAAAGCACAGGCAGAGGAAGAAGCAAAAAAACGCAAAGAAGACGCAGAAAAGCGCCTAAAAGCGAGTCTAGAGAAAAAAGAATTGCTTAAAAAGCAAAGTGAGGAAAAAAAAGCATTACTTAAAAAGCATGCAGAAACGCGAGGCAAGCAAAAGCAAGAGCTTCATGAATTGAATCAAAAACATCATGATGAGAGACAGGATAAAAGTGAGAAAACGACCCAAGATAATTAGATTTATCTTGTCGATTTGATACTGGTCTTTTAGAAAAAATAACATATCCAAACCTACCTAAAAAAATTTCTTGCTAGAATAGACAATATATTTAAGTGAAAATTAATTTTAGGCTCAATCAAATACTTGAATTACTAGCTTTGGCTTGATAACCTTACTTATCCTCAACTCAAATTTTAAGGTTTCGAAGTGACAAATCAAATTTCTTCAAAGGTAGAATTTTCTAAAAAAATTGTAATGGTTGGTTTTGGAAGTGTTGGTCAGGGAGTTCTTCCTTTACTGGCAAAACATTTTGACGTTAAAAATCAGCTTATTATTATTAATCCCAGCTCTGAAGAGAAGGAGCTCGCAGATCAATATCATGTGCCTTATCATCTGCATGCATTGACACCCCAAAATTATAAGGAGATTCTTCGCTCCTTTTTGAACCCCGGTGACTTTTTGTTAAACCTTTCAGTCAACGTTTCCAGCCATGATCTCATCTTATTAAGTCAAGAGATTGGGTGCTTTTATTTGGATACGTGTATTGAACCATGGGAAGGAGGATATGTAGACTTAAGCAAACCTGCTTCACAACGCACCAATTATGCCTTACGGGAACAAGCTTTATCATTAAGATTACAAGTAAAACCAAATGGTCCAACTGCTCTCATAGCCCACGGAGCTAACCCCGGTCTTGTTTCAAGTTTTGCTAAGCAAGCGATGATTAATATAGCCAAAGATACTGGATGTTTTGAGTCTGTCCCCAAAACACGGGATGAATGGGCATCCTTAGCAGCAAGCCTTTCCATCAAAGCGATTCATATTGCCGAATATGACTGGCAAGTATCAAACATTCGAAAAAAAGCCGGCGAGTTTGTCAACACTTGGTCCATTGATGGGTTCCATAGTGAAGGATGCCAACCTGCCGAGCTGGGGTGGGGGAGTCATGAAAAAAATTGGCCTGCCCTCGCCCGACTTCATACACATGGGTGTAAGGCCGCTATTTATCTAGATCAACCAGGACTTAAAACAGAGGTCAAGTCGTGGACGCCCCTAGCTGGTCAATATAAGGCTTTTCTCATTACTCACAATGAAGCTATTTCCATTGCAGACTACTTGACTCTCTATGATGATCATCAAACTCTGGTATACCGCCCAACCGTTCACTACAGTTATCGCCCTTGCGATGATGCTATCTTATCCCTTCATGAATTAAGTGGGCGCGATCTTGTTTTACAAGATGAGAAACGCCTTCTACGTGATGATATTGTTGAGGGTATAGATGAACTTGGTGTCCTTCTCATGGGCCATAAAAAAGGAGCGTACTGGTTTGGGTCTCAGCTCTCAATACATGAAACCCGCCAACTCGTGCCCTATAACTCGTCAACAGCACTTCAAATTACGTCCTCTGTTTTAGCTGGCGTAATTTGGGTCATTGAGAATCCTAATCGCGGCATTATCGAACCAGAAGACGTCGATTTTGAACGTATTTTAGAAATTACAACTCCCTACCTAGGAACTGTGTGTGGTCATTATACAAACTGGACGCCGTTGTCGGATCAGAAAGAATTATATCCTAAAGCAAAAGATACAAGTGATCCTTGGCAATTTATTAATTTTATGATCACAGATGCTGCTTAGTGAGCGTGAATTATTTTATGACTAATTCCCCATCTTTAAATCTAAGTTCCGGTGATGATACAATTTCTGTGGATAGATAGGTGATTATTCCAGAGCTTGCCATATGCGGTCTATGTGCTTGTCTTTGTCTCCGAAGTTCTTCACTTGCTTTTGAGGCTAATCGTCCTGGTAATAAAACAACTTCTCCTCGTGGTTTAATAAAGACATTTAACCAAGGGTGAAAATATTCAAGTGAATTAGTTGTAGTCCAAGATTTAATCTGATACTCATTCCAACTTTCAAAATCTAGATACATTGTTATTTTCGGATCATAAAATGATCTTTTTTCCTTTGGCTCTTCTAAAATACCTTTGAAGGTATGGAGTGTAACATTGGCATACTCTTTTTCTCTTAAATAGGTTAACACTTGGAGAAGTCGCTCTGATATTTGGCGAGTTACAACATGGATCCTCTCTTGAGGAGAGAAACCATCCACGGTACTAAAGAACAAATCTAATTTACGATCCAATGGAGAGCTTGCATCTTTATGACAATATTCATTGAGATGACACACGCTTTTTTTGCTAGGAACTAAAAGTGCTATACAGAAAATAAGGCCCACTGTTCCACAGGATTCTTTTCCGGAATAGTTTACAAGAGCATCATTTTCATCCGTGACATGTAAAGTGTCATAGAAATAGGGAGTGGGTAATTTATCAGGAATAAGTTTATGAATAACCTTGGGGTTTTCTTGTTTTAACTTAACCACGAGCGCGTGGGAATCAAATCCACCCTGCTTTATATCTGCCGAAATAATCGGACCTTGGAATAAAAAACTAAACAGAACAAACAGAAATAGTTTTAAGTAACTGGGCTTATAAACTAACATGATTCCTCATTTCTCGATACATTTTTTACAGCATATTTATAAAGCAATTTATTTATAGTTAGGAATTTAAAAAATATTTTACAAATTCATTTTTATCCTTACCGCGCCCGTGTCAAAACGGAGCCTAAGAACAAAACAAGACACGCTGTAACGATGGTTGCTCCGGATGGAGTATTGAAAGAAATAGCCGCAAACAGGCCCGTTGAGATTCCTACAAAACCCATTCCCATAGCCAAAAAAGCCATTTGTTCAGGACTGCGTGCAAAACGGCCAGCCGTTGCAGCAGGCATGATCATGAGGGCCGGCATTAAAAGAGCCCCCACAGCCTTTAGGGTAACGGCTACAGTTAACGCTAAAAGTACCATAAAAACGGTGCGTACAAAGCCAACTGAAACACCGGCCGTTTGGGCAAGTTCTTCATCTAATGTCAACAAAAGCAGCTCACGCCATTTCCAAAAAATGAAAAGACTTATCAGAATCACACATCCATAAATCCAATAAAGATCTTTCATCCGTAAGGTTAAAATATCTCCCAACAAATAGCTTTCTATATCAACATTCGTCCCACTTATGGACAAGGCCAACACACCTAAAGCCAAGGCACCATAGGATATAATTCCAAGCCATGCATCCGCAGCAAGATGTTGTCGGCTGTGCGCTTTTGTTAAGATAAGAGCGCACAATAAGCAAATACCGATGACTCCAATGTTAATATTAATATGAAGTAAAATTCCAAGAGCAATACCTAGAAGGGAAGAATGTGCTAAAGCATCTCCAAAAAATGCCATGCGACGCCAGACAAGAAAGCATCCCAAGGGACCAGTCGTGAGTGCTAAACCAAACCCGGCAATAAGTGCTTTATAAAATAGGTCACTGTAAATTAATTCACTCATGATTTTCACAAGCTCCATCATGACGATGATCATGCTCATGCTTATAAGGCACAACAAATAATTCCTGGTAGCTCGGATCTGCCGTTACCTGATGGGGATGCCCCGAACAACACACATGTTTATTAAGACATATAACTTCATCACTTGCTGCCATAACCAAATGAAGATCATGGGAAACCAGCAAGATGGCACACCCTCGATTATCTCGAATTTTGCCAATAAGTTGATAGAGCTCTTCTTGACCTAGGACATCAACTCCTTGCATTGGCTCATCGAGAACCAATAAATCAGGAGACGTTAAGAGGGCCCTCGCTAGCATGATGCGCTGCATTTCTCCCCCTGAGAGAACCTTTAAAGGCGAATGCTTAAGAGCAAGTGCCCCTACTTCCGCTAAACAGGTATCTATGAGGGGCTGAATTTTTGAAAGACGATCTGACGTTCCTAAACTTAAGAGACGCTCCACAGTTATTGGCAATGTTGGATTAACATCTAGTTTTTGAGGCATATAACCTATCGTAAGGCCCGGTCTTCGTGTCAACGTGCCAGCTGTATAAGGAATAAGGTTTAATAAAACTTTTAATAAGGTTGTTTTACCTGCACCATTTGGGCCAATGAGCGTGATAATTTTACCAGAAGAAATGGTTAAGGATACATCTTCTAGTATAATTTTTTCTTCTGTTCCAGCAGGGCGACTAACCCATATATGATGAGCAGCAATAAGAGGTGTTGTCATGGTTGGTCTCTTTAAGAGAGCTGTAGCAAAGTATAGGTCACTAAAGCAAGAAATAAATAGAATTCCTTGAGAGCGTGCACCGCTCCCCTCAAATGATAAGATTTAATGTAAAGGGAGAGTTTCATTTAAATTTTTCTTCATGTGGATAGACACCCCATATACATTTACGTTTTAACCATCCCTTATGTCCTTGAACATCCACGCGACACCAATCATTCCGGCATTCAATAAGTTTACCCATAACCCCTGGATCCAAATGAGCTAAAGTACGGGAGGCCTCATTAGGTTCTTTAAAAAGCTTTCGTTGTTTTTGCAAAATAACTGCCGTTCTTTTTCCACATAAAAGGCTCTTATGAACCCAACCTCGGGTTCCTTGCCAATCTCGAATTTGTCTCCAGGTATCAAACTCCGCCATAATTTCAACAGGGAGACCTTGGCGCACAAAAGTCCATTCTGTTGGATAGTTTGTGCCAGGTCCTACATGAACATTGACTGATTTTGCGCGCAGGGAAGCAAATCGAGGTACTGACATATTAGAAGAGGGTTCAGCTAAAATTTTTCCTGATATGACCATGATTAATAAACAAATGTATATTTGTTTCATTTCTTATATTCCTGTTGAACCAAACCGACCATCTCCACGGCCAGTTTCATCCAAGGCTTTTTGTTCATTCCAGGAAATGCGGCATACGGGCGCAACAAGGAGTTGTGCAATTCTCATCCCGCGCGTGATAGTGAAAGATTCTTGTCCATGATTCATTAAAATAACGAGGATCTCTCCCCGATAATCAGCATCAATTGTTCCAGGAGAATTTAAGACCACAACTCCATTCTTAAGAGCAAGCCCTGAACGTGATCGAATTTGAGCTTCATATCCTGGAGGAAGAGCTATTGCGATGCCTGTAGGAATAAGACGCCTTTCAAAGGAAGATAGAGTCACCTCTTTATCAATGGCAGCTGAAAGATCTAACCCAGCGCTTAAAGGGGTACCGTAGGAAGGCAACGGTAAATCCATTCCATGGGGAAGTCTTTGCAAACCAACTCTTAACACTGACTGTTCAATTACTTTAGGCACGACCATTCTTAATACAAATCCCTCATCTATTGTTGTTTTATGCTTGTATGGATACACGATATACCACCACACAGATTTTGCCAATTCACCGTTAAAAATCCCGCAGATTTAATTAAATTTGAGAGAGTTTCTTGATCGGGAAATTGGCGGATACTTTCTACTAAATATTGGTAAGCTGCGCGGTCCTTAGCAACCCATTCCCCCAAGAGAGGAAGGAATTGAAAAGAATATAGATCATAGAACTTTTCCAACCACGGTTTTTTAACATGGCTAAATTCCAAACACACAAACTTCCCGCCCGATTTTAAAACACGGAACGCCTCTTTCAGTGCAGTGCCGATATGAGTAACATTCCGAAGACCATAGGCAATGATATAAAGATCTTTAGAATTATCGGGGAAGGGTAAACTTTCAGCATTCCCACAAACCCATTCAATTCTTTGACCCCCTTTTTCTAAAAATCCCTTATTGATGGCTTTATCACGCCCAACTTCCACCATCGAGGTCGTTATATCACAAACAGTTATTTGCAAATCTAAATGAGGATAGGTTTTTGCTAATCTAAATGCGATATCACCTGTTCCTCCAGCAACGTCGAGTACCTGAGCACGCTCCTTTAGGCATAGATCTTGAACAAGATGGTCTTTCCATAACCTATGGATACCAAAGCTCATTAAATCATTCATCAAATCATAGTTTTGAGCGACACGCTGAAAAACGTCTTTTACGCGCTGAGTCCGCTCAGATGCTGAAACAGACTCAAATCCAAAATGGGTTTGCTGGTGCATTGGAATCAACCATTTTCCTCTTATTAACTCCGACATTCCTTTATATCTTAGCAAAGTGCATATTGTAAGGAAATATAGCCATTCTCTTACATTTCGTGAAACAGCCATTTTTTGTCAATGTCTTTTTCTACTAAAATTTTATATTTTATGATTTATTAACTCTCTGATAACCCTCCTGTGTTTTAACGAAAAAGCAATAAATTACCGCCTATAATTAATAGTAATACCAATCTTTTGAAGGCAAGGAAAAGGAAGCATTTCACTCCTATAATTTAAGGAATTCTCTGTTATGCCCGAATTAGCTTTAGCAAAACATAAAATCGAAGGAGTTTATACTAAGCTGCTGCAACGTCAGCTTTCACAAGCTACTCAAGTTGGTGGGAATGTCAATATTGAGAAGTTTTTATCCCTTGTAAATCAGACATATTTAGAAAATGATCGGGAAATTCAAATTATCAATCGAGAAATGAACTTGGTCTCCCAAGAACTTACAAACACCAATAAAAGTCTCGTTAGACGCGCCACTGAATTACGGGAAGCCAAGGATCAATATGAACTTGCGATCCGAGGCGCTAACGATGGACTATGGGATTGGGATTTAAAAGCCAAAAAAGTGTTTTACTCTCCTCGATGGAAGGAAATGCTTGGCTATGAAGAAGACGTCGCTTTTGATAGTCCTGAGGATTGGTTGGATAAAATTCACCCTGATTATAGAAGACAAGTAAAAGCCGAGCTTGACGCACATCTAGCTGGTAATACACCCCGATTCGAATCTGAATATCAAATGGTTCATGTAAACGGGGAATATCTTTGGATGCTCGCACGTGGGATTGCATTAAGAGATGACAACGGTCAAGCTATAAGAATCTCAGGCTCACAAACGGACATCACCCTACGAAAGCAAAATGAGCATAAACTTCAACACGCTGCTTTTCATGATTCTCTAACAGGTCTTCCCAACCGTGCTCTCTTTTTGAATCGACTCGAACACCTCATTGCTAAAGTAGGACGTGCTCGGACTTTAGTAGGTGCTGTTCTTTTTCTTGACCTCGACAGATTTAAAATAATCAATGACAGCTTAGGCCACATGATGGGAGATAGTGTTCTCATCGGTGTGGGTCAACGTTTAAAGAGCATTTTGCGCCCAGGTGATACGTTGGCTCGATTGAGTGGTGATGAATTTGTTTTTCTTTTAGAAGATATTCATTCGATGGAAGAAGTAGAAAAAATTGCAGACAGGATTGCTAAAAAACTTGCGCCTCCGTTTGTTTTTGAAGAAGAATCAATTCCTATTTCTGCAAGCATTGGAGTTGTTGCAATTTCAGACAGCACTCTTACTGCTGACCTAATTATGCGCAATGCTGACCTTGCAATGTACGAGGCAAAATCTCTTGGACGCAGACGATATTCAATTTTCAACAACGAAACACAATTTTACAAAATCAATCAATTGCAAATGGAAAAAGATTTACAATCTGCCCTAGAAAAACGAGAATTATTCCTCGTTTATCAGCCAATTGTAGATATCACGAATAACACAGTTGCAGGGTTTGAGGCTCTCATTCGCTGGCAACACCCAACCTTAGGAGTTGTCCCTCCAACCCGCTTTATTTCTTTAGCTGAGGAATCTGGATTAATTCTCCCCATTGGAGAATACATCTTAGAAGCTGCCTGTGAGCAATTATCACGATGGAGATCTGATTTAAAACAAGCAAAAAATATAGAGATGAGCGTGAACCTCTCTATTAATCAACTTTCAGATATTGCCAACATTGAAAGACTATTAAAGATTGTAAAAAGATATAAATTCCCACCCCATTCTTTAAAAATTGAGTTAACAGAAAGCGTCCTTGCTCAAAATATTGAGCAGTGTTCACAAAACCTCGAAAAATTTAAATCGCAGAATATAGAACTCTGCATCGATGATTTTGGAACTGGATTTTCATCTTTAAGTCAACTCAATGCTTTCCCATTCGATGTAGTCAAAATTGATAGATGCTTTATTAGCCGCATGGGAAGTGATGATAAAACCTATCGCATGGTTGCCGGTATTATTAACCTCTCACATGATTTAACTTATAAAGTTGTTGCAGAGGGCGTGGAGACCATCATTGAACTGGATTTATTGAGACAACTAAAGTGCGATTATGTACAAGGCTATTTCTTCTCCAGGCCTGTAACTGCCCAAGAAGCAGAGACTCTCATTGTAAAAGGTCTGCCGAGAAGAATAGAAACAATGTCAGCTGTCGCCTAGTAGGCTATTCTTCAGAAATATGTCCATGAAAACAAGCCTCAATGCGCCAGCCGCTTGGATCATAAATAAATGCTCCATAATATCCTGGATGGTACTGGGGTCTGATTCCAGGAGCTCCATTATCCGTTCCCCCAAGTTCTAAACACTTATTATACCATTCATGAACAGCCTGTGCATTCGGCGCAAGAAAGGCACAATGGACTCCTTTAGCACGGCCAACCTCTTCATCATCGAGCCCTGATGAGCTGATCCAAAAAGAAGGTTTCATATCTTTTCCATAGCCCGCAACTTTGCCCGTTGGCATGTCAAAACTCATAAGACGTTCGTAACCGAGTACTTTTAATGTTTGATCATAAAAATGAAGACTCTGATCGTAGTTTTTGACGGCTAAAGAAAAATGATCAAGCATGTTTTTTTCCTTTAAAATAATGAATCATTCCTTTTTTCATTCCCACTGTCTTGAAAAGACTTCAATCTGTCAATGCACATTTTGTTGGGAGTAAAAAACTCAATTAAGGACCTGCCAATTAGCGAAATTCCCAACAGGCATTGGGATCTTCAAATTCAATTTGAGAGGTACCTAATTGAATGGCCTCATATGTTGATTTGTCTACAACAATATAAAGATGATTCACTTCAATGTAAGACATCGCCGTATCTCTCATAAGTTTAATTAGACCTATCCTATTTTTTTAACTTTTGCCTGTAAAGATATATGGCCGCATAGATAGATAAATTTATAGATGCCCGCTCTTGAGGGAACTTGTAAATTAAAATGCTTGAATATAATCATGGTTTACTCTTATTCATAGAAAGATAATGTCATAAGAGGACAAAAAAATGCGTACAGAAATTGATTCTATTGTTAAGCAAATCGAACAAAGTCTTTCCTTATTACGGAGGCATCTTTGACTGGGATAATGCCATTGCCCACTTAGAATCTTTAAATAAAGAAGCCGAATCTCCTAACCTGTGGGACAACCAGAATCTCGCTCAAAAAATTTTAAAAGAACGTGACAGTTTACAGACCTCAATTACACGTTTAGAAACCTTACAACAGCGCCTCAAAGACAATATAGATCTTATAGAACTTGCCGAGGCAGAGGGCGAAGAAGCCTTGGTAACAGAAGCTGAAAAGCAGCTTGAAGACCTCCAAAAAATTTCTGCTCGACTTCAATTGGAGACCTTATTATCTGGAGAAGCTGACGATAATGATTGCTTTCTGGAAATTAACGCTGGGGCTGGGGGAACAGAAGCACAAGACTGGGCTTCGATGCTCGCGCGGTTATACAGTCGTTGGGCTGAATCAAAGGGTTATAAATTAGAAATTTTAGAAGAAAGTCCTGGGGAAGAAGCCGGAATAAAATCAATCACGATGAAAATTGCAGGCCATCAAGCTTATGGATGGCTAAAAACAGAAAGTGGTGTACACCGATTGGTCCGTATTTCTCCTTTTGATTCTAACGCAAGGCGGCATACGAGCTTTGCTTCTGTTTGGGTTTATCCTGTTATTGATGAGTCTATTGATATTGCAATAGAAGATAAAGATCTCAGAATAGATACATACCGCGCTTCAGGGGCCGGAGGACAACACGTAAATAAAACTGAAAGTGCTATTCGTATTACCCATATACCTACAAACATTGTTGTTCAATGCCAAAATGATCGCTCTCAACACCGTAACCGGGCTCAAGCCTTTGCCATGCTTAAGGCGCGTTTATATGAACTTGAGCTTCGCAAAAAAGAAGAAAAATTGACGGCTCAAAATGCAGGAAAAACAGATATTGGATGGGGACATCAAATTCGTTCGTATGTTCTTCAACCCTATCAAATGGTAAAAGATACGCGCACTGGAGTTGAACGAGGTAATGCCCTAGGCGTTCTCGATGGAGATATTGATTGCTTTCTCGAAGCAGCCTTGGCCATGCGTATTGGCAATCTTCCTGAAGAAAAATGAACTATTTTCAATGAGAGGGCCTTGCTTTCTTCTTCTTTCAACCTATTTTTTAGGGTAGAAGGAGATAGTTTAATGTATGGTCGCGCTTATCTTATTCGCCCCTTGCATGACACACCAGAAAGTGTGGCAAGAGCTTATCGTGTTTTTAAAGAAAAAGTAAGACAACGTTTCTCTCGTGAATCTTCTCCTATTTATCATTTAGGTGGTAATAGTTTTGATGAGCGGCTTAATACAAAGAATCATCCTGATTGCGACTTAGAATCTCATCCGAAAAACACATCAACCTTTGAAGATACAGATATTTTTATTGGTGATGGTTTCCCTGAAAAAAGGGCTGTCACACGGCGACTTTAAAACCTTTTAAAAAACTTCTGGCAAAATTTTCCATCATTAGAAAATAAGCATCTTCACCTATGGGAAGATTTGCTCCTAAGTAATCGAGTGGTTCAATTTGTGCACCCGTTTTTTGGATAAGGTCCTGAAAATTACGCCATGGGAATTGGGGCTCAATAAATACGCAAGTAATTTTCTGCTTTTGGATATACTTTCTAACTTCCAAAAAATGGCGTGCTTTTATGCCATGATGACTATCTCCCATTAAAACACCTACTGCTTTGGTTCCCATAGCACGATCAAAATATTGAGTTCCATCATGGTGATAGAGAACATACGGTTTTCCCACAACTGGAATTAAAAGTTTTAGAAGTTTTAGTTTTAGATCTTCCAAGCGATTTATGACTTTTTGAGAATTTGCCAAATAATCCTCCTCGTGTTGTGGATCAAGGGCCGCAAATTCTTTGGCAACAATCGTAACAATGGTTTTAGCATTATCTGGATCAAGCCATAAATGGCCATCCACCAAGAAGTCTTCCGTGTCATCTTGCTCATTCTCCGCTTCTTCTGTGTTATGATCATGAATATGGGTGTGTTTCCCCCACAACGACCCTTGCCTTACCTCATAAATCTTCATGTCCGGCTCTTCCGTGAGAGTAATAACACGACACCCGTCTTTTTTTAACCCTATTATAGGTTTTAAAGATGCTTCATACGAAGGTCCGATCCAAATAACAACGTCCGCTGAATGAATTTGATGCACCTCTCCAGGTGTTAAAGATTGAGAGTGGGGAGATTTTTCACCACTCATGAGTACGCGGGGAGTTCCTATACCTTTCATAACGCCTGAAACCAGTGAATGTATGGGTTTAATGGTAACAATGACATTCGGTACAGCTGCCTGAATATTCAAACACAAACCAAAAATCACACCAAAAATGACATAAAAACAATACCGCATCGTGTTAGCAGTAGGGGAATCAAGGTTATGTGTCAAGAAAATCCAGAAAAACTGTTGTAAATATTTTAATAAAAGTTTAATTAGTTGGTTGACTCTCTAGTAAAAGTCGACCAGGATGATAAATGTAATTCAAATTTTTGTACCGGGAGGAAAACTCATAATGTTTCATAAAATTAAAACGCTTCGGACAAGTGCCGCATTTATTCTGGCTTTGTCTGGCATATCGCTTACCGAAGCTTCATCTTCAATGACCCAAGCCTATCCTAAGAGTACTGAAGGGTTGGCCCTTGGTTTCGGGGCTGGTGTTAAGTTGCTGAATTTAAAAAATGTCATAACCTTAAATCCCAATACACCAGGAACTATAAGATCTCATGACATTATGTCAAATGGTTCAAGCCCTGTTCTGAGTCTTTATGCTCGCAAATATATGCCAAATTTACTGCCTCTTCCAACTTTTCTGGGTTTAGAGTTTGACTATTTAGCCGGCATGACCAAAACAAGCATGTATGATGCACGTATCACGGCTGCTCGAGGAGGCCAATTTATTGATATGGCTGGGTTTCGTTATAAGGAATTTTGGGATGCACGGGCAATGCTCGGTGCTCAGTTATGGGCGTGGTCTCAGCTTGATCTCTGGGGACAATTGGGCTTACAAGTCACCCACTTTGAATATGAAGGTACTCTAAAAGCCGATCAAGTTATACCATTGATGAAATATACAATGTCGAATAATTTTGCTTTTGGTCCTGCAGGCGGCTTGGAAGTCCGGTTTAGCCGACCGAATTTATTCCAAAACAGCCGTGTCGTAACAGACTTTATTGTGGGATGGGTAGCAGGATATAGACAAGCCTTTAAAACCTTGGGTAAATCACCACAACCTAATAGAACTTTTGAATATTCTATGAGCGCTAACTGGAGTCATACCTTTGGTTTCAAGGTCCTCTTTCGTTATTAATTGATCTCCTTACTTAAATTCCTCGAAAACTCGATCAGTCTTCGAGGAATTTTTTTATCTTTTTTCCATATGAAAGGCCTGTGCATAACTTTGTGGAAAAGTCCAATGCCGCCTGTTTCTTTGGAAAATTTTTGATTTTTTTCTGTTCGCTTGTGGATTATTAAGAATAACTTTAGGACATAACCACATCATTGTTAACATCTGGAATAATATTTCCACAGCGCTTTATTTTTCTTCCCTTTGCATTTTTTTCCACAGAGAGATCCACACCTGTATCTTTTTAGAGAGATTTATTTTTCTTTGATTTAAAAATTTATCCACGCATTTAACAGATTATGGTGGAAAAATCTGGTGATTGTGAATAAGTATTGTAAAATTATTGTGTCCACATAACTCACATGGAACCACTACAACCACTATAACCTTTGATAATTAATATAATTATGTTTATGTTTTTAATATGTCTGAAATAATTAAAACCCTACAGGGTATTTCTAATGTAAATCCTCCGATTTGGCTTATGCGTCAAGCAGGACGGTATTTACCAGAATATCAAAAGATTCGTAAAAGCGTTCCCTCCTTTATGGATTTGTGCTTTCATGAGGATTTGGCAACTGAAGTAACCCTGCAGCCCTTGCGACGTTTTGATTTAGATGCCGCGATTTTATTTAGTGACATTCTTGTCATTCCCCATGTATTGGGGCAAACAGTCCGTGTGGTCGAAAAAGAAGGTCCTCTGCTTGATTCTTTCCCCCCCTCTTTTTTTGAACGTGCAAACAATATTGATGTTGAGGAATCTTTATCTATCCCCTTAAAAATTTTGCGCAATGTTCGTAGTGCACTCCCTCCTACAAAAGCAGTAATTGGCTTCACTGGAAGCCCTTGGACCATTGCTGCATATATGATAGAGAAAAAGAAGACGAGAGATTTTTCGAAAATTATAACCCAGTTGGAATCCAATAGTTCGCAGTTTAGAAATACAATGGCTTTGTTGGAAAAGGCTGTAGGTACATTTCTTATTTCTCAAATCAAAGCCGGGGCGGATATGATCCAGATTTTTGATTCCTGGGCACAATCAGTACCTCCTCATCTTAGAAAAGAATGGATTGTGAGCCCAATACGCCGCATTATCAAGCGTATTCGAGCTGAATATTCCACTACCCCAATAATTTATTATGGTCGAGGAGTTCATCTCCTTTTCTCTCAAATTGCAGATGGGTTTTCAAATATTGCGTTTGGAGTTGATGAAACAGTTGCCATTTCTGAAATGAATGAATTAGTGCAAAAAGTTGGGCCCGTTCAAGGAAATTTAAATCCCCAAGTGTTGGTTGAGGGGGGACAGAAAATGAAAACAGAAGTCTCAAATCTTCTTACCGCATTGTATGAGAAACCTTATGTTTTCAATCTTGGCCATGGTATTTTACCACAAACCCCCGTAAGTCACGTAGCGGAACTTATAGACCTTGTAAAGAAGGGACCCATTTCTTCCTCATGATCAGTGATAAAAAACGCCTTGCTGTTGTTTTAATGAATTTGGGGGGACCAGACACCCTTCCCGCAGTAAAGCCTTTTTTATACAATCTCTTTTCAGACCCTGCCATTATTCGACTTCCTTGGTTTTTAAGAATTGTTATTGCAAAAATGATTTCAGTGTTTCGTGCTCCAAAAGCACAGAAAATATATGAAAAATTAGGGGGTGGGTCTCCACTCTTAAAAAACACACAAGATCAAAAAGATTCCCTTGAAGGTTTGCTTTGTAAGCAGCTGCCAGATTATAAGGTCGAGGTTTTTATTGCAATGAGGTATTGGCATCCTTTAACAACTCAAACGGTCGCTCAGGTGAAAGAATTTTTTCCGAATGAGGTGGTGTTGCTGCCTCTTTATCCTCAATTTTCAACCACAACAACGGCATCAAGTGTTACGGAGTGGCGCAGACAAGCACAGCGTCAAGGACTTAAGTCCCCCACATACCTCGTAGAGTCTTATCCAGATGCCCCCACTTTCATAAGCGCCCATGTAAAATTTCTAGAGCCATGGATTAAAAAAGCAAAACAGTTTGGGTCACCACGGATTTTATTTTCAGCACACGGCCTTCCACAAAAAATAGTAGATGCAGGGGATCCTTATGTAAAGCAGGTGCAGAAAACAACTGAGGCTATTTTGAACAAATTACCATCTCGACCAGACAATGCTTTGTGCTATCAAAGTAAAGTCGGCCCACTGAAGTGGCTGAAGCCCTCTTTGGAAGAAGAGATAAGGAGAGCTGGTAAGGATGGAGTACCTGTTATAGTTGTCCCCATAACATTTGTTTCTGAACATTCAGAAACACTTGTTGAGTTAGATCAAGACTATAAAGCCCTTTCACAGACGTTAAATATTCCCTTCTATGGGCGCGTTCCTGCATTAGGAAACCATTCATTATACATACAAACGCTGGCAGAATTAGTTATGCAAAAAATTAACAATAATAAAAAAGAAGAAAAAAGAAATGTATAATTGGATTTCAGAATTTTATCTTTGGATTAAAGCATTTCATATGTTTACCATTGTAGCTTGGATGGCAGGATTGTTTTATTTGCCGCGCTTATTTGTATATCACGCTGGTGTGGCTTATACATCCGAGGCCGCAGAATTGTTTAAGGTTATGGAATATCGCCTCTATAAAATCATTATGGTCCCTTCGATGCTTTTATCCTTGGCATCTGGAATTTTTCTTGTTATAATCCAACAAGCCTGGTCATCTTGGTGGTTTCATTTAAAGATGATATGTGTTTTATTTTTAGTGATTTTTCAACATTTGTTAAGTCATTGGAGAAAACAGCTGGCTGTGGGGATGTGCAAGCGCACAGCTCCCTTTTTCCGAACGATTAATGAGGTGCCTACACTTTTATTAATCATTATAATCATCAGTGTTATTGTCAAACCGTTTTAGTTTAATCAAGGAAAATCATGCAATTACAGGAACTTAAGCGCAAACCGCCTGCTGAACTATTGGCGCATGCGGAAGAATTAGAAATTGAAAATGCAAGTGCTTTACGCAAACAAGATTTAATGTTTGCTATTTTAAAAAAACTCGCCGAAAAGGACGTCGCCATATTTGGAGATGGTGTCGTAGAAATACTTCAAGATGGTTTCGGGTTTTTACGTTCCCCAGAATCCAATTATCTACCAGGACCAGATGATATTTATGTTTCTCCAAGCCAAGTTCGACGATTTGGTTTGAGAACTGGGGATACAGTTGAAGGACAAATTAGAGCACCTAAGGACGGTGAACGTTATTTTGCTTTGTTAAAACTGAACACAATAAATTTTGAGGCTCCCGATAATATTAAATATCGGATTAATTTTGACAACTTAACGCCTCTTTATCCTGAAACAAGACTTACTTTGGAAGTCGAGGGTGAAGGAAATGTTTCAAACGGAAAAGATTTCACTCAGCGGGTTATTGATCTTGTTTCACCGTTGGGTAAGGGACAAAGAGCACTCATAGTTGCGCCTCCCCGCACAGGTAAAACAGTTATGCTTCAGAATATTGCGCACTCTATTGCCATAAATCACCCAGAAGTATATCTCATTGTTTTGTTAATCGATGAACGTCCCGAAGAGGTCACTGACATGGCGAGATCAGTCAAAGGTGAAGTTATTTCTTCAACCTTTGATGAACCAGCATCACGCCACGTCCAAGTTGCAGAAATGGTTATCGAAAAAGCTAAAAGATTGGTAGAGCAAAAGAGAGATGTTGTTATCCTTCTCGACTCGATCACACGTCTTGCCCGAGCTTATAATACTGTTGTTCCATCATCAGGAAAGGTACTAACCGGTGGTGTAGATGCGAATGCGTTGCAGCGGCCAAAAAGATTTTTTGGTGCAGCTAGAAACATTGAAGAAGGTGGCTCACTTACCATCATAGCAACAGCATTGGTAGACACTGGTTCTCGTATGGACGAAGTTATCTTCGAAGAGTTTAAAGGAACCGGTAACGCTGAAATTATTTTGGATAGGAAATTATCCGACAAAAGAACATTCCCTGCCATTGACATTACGAAATCTGGAACGCGTAAAGAAGAACTACTTATTACTGATAAGGCAGCATTGTCTAAAATGTGGGTTCTGCGTCGTATTCTCAATCCAATGGGGACCGTGGAAGCTATGGAATTCCTACATGATAAACTTAAATACAGCAAAAGCAATTCCGACTTTTTTGAATCAATGAACTCATAAGTCAAAAATTGGCTTTAGAAATAATGACTTTTCTGTAAACTCTTAAAGAATAAGAAAACAATAAGGTCATATCACATGATTGTTTTGGGTATAACGGGGTCCATGGCCATGGGGAAATCTACTGTTTCCCGTATTTTACACCTTATCCATCATATACCTGTTTGGGATGCTGATGAAGTCGTTCGTGAATTATTGGCTTCTGATCAAGAAATTATAAAAGAAATTTCCAAGAGATACCCTCAGGTTATGGTTCAGGGTAAAATTAATTGTTTTTCTTTGCGTGGGCTGGCGTTTGATAATGAAGAATGTTTAAGAACTCTCGAGCATATCATTCATGAGAAAGCATTTCACAGAGCGACTCAATTTTTAACAAAAATGCAAAAATTAGGTGTTTCTATTTGCTCACTTGATGTGCCTTTGTTATTTGAAGTCGGTTGGGATCGTATTTGTACACATACTGTCGTTGTCTATGCACCGTCTTTTATACAAAAACAACGCTTGTGGCGGCGTCCTGATTTGAGTGAGAGAAAAATCAAACATATATTATCTCGCCAATGGGCATTGTCTCAAAAAAAAGCTCGTGCGACATATGAGATCCAAACGGGTCTTTCAAAATGGAATACATGTCGACAAGTAAATCGTATTATAAAGGATCTTAAATTAAAACAGGAACACTATGCGTGAAATAGTTCTAGATACAGAAACAACTGGCTTGGAACCTTCTGAAGGCCATAGAATCATTGAAATTGGATGCGTGGAGTTGGTCAATTATGTTCCTACAGGAAGAGTCTATCATACTTATGTTAATCCAGAACGGGATGTCCCTTTGGAAGCAAGTGCGATCAGTGGTTTGAAAACTGATTTCTTAAAGTCTCACCCAGTTTTTGCAGATGTTGTTGAGGATTTTTTATCTTTTATTCAGGATGATAAATTGGTCATTCACAACGCTTCTTTTGATTTAAAATTCTTAAATGCTGAGTTAGGGCGGCTCAATCATCCCCCCCTTCCTCCTCATCGAGCAACTGATACTCTCAAAATTGCTCGAACAAAATTTCCAGGCTCTCCAGCAAGTCTTGATGCTTTATGTCGTCGATTTCAAATTGATTTGAGTACACGAACAAAACATGGAGCTTTAATAGACTCTGAATTATTAGCAAAAGTTTATTTGGAACTCGTTGGTGGACGCCAGGTAGCATTTTCTTTTCAGGAAGAAAAATTTCTTGAAAAAGTTTCTATAAGTCCAACACTTACAATAGAACCACAAGTCACTTATCAGATTCGCTCTTATCCTCCTACATCTGAGGAATTAGAGGCCCACCAAGAGATGATAAAATCGATTAAAGGAAATTTGTGGAAGAATTAAAATTATTCCTTTTCGCCTTGTAAAGGCCCTTTTCCTTTATTTGGATGTCTGCCTATAATTTAATTAAAATTAGAACTATGAGGGAACCGCATAGTGATACGAGGTAGTCAAGACCCCTTTCTAAATTATTACCATCGCGAATTAACCTATTTGCGGCACGCAGGAGGCTTGTTTGCAAATAAGCATCCTAAAATTGCACGTCGTTTAGGCTTGAATTGGGAAGAATCACCCGATCCCCATATGGAGAGGTTACTTGAGTCATTTGCTTTTCTGACTGCTCGGTTAAGTCAAGAAATTGATGATAGACTCCCCCAAATTTCTGCAGCGCTCTTAGGTGTTCTTTATCCACAGCTCATTAAACCAATACCTGCAATGGCAGTAGCGCAATTTCAAGTGGACGCAACCAAAGGAACACTTACGACTGGTTTCCCTATTCCTCGGGAAACGCCCTTGTTTACATATGCTGAGGAGGGTGTAGCATGTAGATTTCGTACATCTTACGATGTAACTTTGTGGCCTATTGCAGTAACACATGTAGATTTCGTACAACGAGATGCCTATGATATCAAAGGATATGGGCCCCAAGCTCCCTGGTATATGCGTTTGAGATTACAATGTGAAGAAGGGCTTACCTTTTCAGAGCTGGATTTACGCAAGCTTACTTTTTATTTAAATGGAGATCGACTTCTTACATTTGAAATGTATGGAGCTCTCTTTGCTCAAAACGATCCACATGTGTTAATATCTAAAGATCAAAAAAGTGCAGCGTACTTACCAATGCCTTCCTTAAGAGCCATTGGTTTTGATGAAAATCAACTCATTCTCCCCTATCCAGAACATGCACATCCTGCTTATCAAATTATACAGGAATATTTTCACTTTCCGGAAAAGTACTTATTTTTCAATATAGAAAATATTTCCACTCAAGATGCTGGCAATGAAATTGATATATTAATCCCTATTCAAGAAGCTGACATAGTTAAAAAAATTACCCTTCATCCACGAAATTTCCTTCTTGGTTGTACTCCTATGGTGAACTTATTCCGCCGAACAACAGATCCTATTCGGCTTGATCATCGTCAGACAGAATATCGTTTGGTTCCTGACCAAAGGCGTGAGAGAACTACCGAAATTTATTCAATTGATCGGGTATTAGCAACAGTGGCTGACGAACCTGATCCCTTTGATCTTCGTCCCTATTTTTCTTTTAATCATGAACCTGGCAAGCTTGGTGAGCAAAGCAATAGATCTTCATTTTGGCTTGCAAGACGTACAACATCATTAAAAAAAGATGTGCCTGGTTCAGAGATATTTTTATCTTTTGTGGATCTGGAATTTAATCCTACTCTCCCTTCAGTTCAGACGATTTTTGCCGAGACATTATGTACAAATCGTTATTTAGCTGATCAAATGATCGCCGGTACATTAATGCAAATAGAGGATCGTGCCCCAATAGCCCAAATTGTTTGTTTAGATAAACCTGTATCACAAGTGTATGCTCCCTCAGATGGAGAAACTTTATGGAAGTTGATTTCACATTTATCAGTTAATCATTTGTCTTTAACTCAAGGAGAGTCGTCCCTGAATGCTTTGAAGGAAATGTTAAGGCTCTACGCAGGCCCAGCTTCTCTTTACCGGCATGGGGAAATTGATGCTCTGGAAAAATTATCGTGCAAGCCAACAGTTCGTCGTGTGGGAGAGGAAGCCTGGCGTGGGTTTATCCCTGGTCTTGAAGTTTCTCTCACAATGAATGAACACGCTTTGGCAGGAAGCAGTATTTTCTTAATGGCTGCTGTCTTGAGGCATTTCTTTGCATTACAGGTATCTATTAATTCATTTGTTGAGGTCGTTTTAAATAGCACTCAACGTCAAGGTGAGTGGATGAGATGGCAACCGTTACCCGGCGAACAAATTCTTCTTTAGAAGAACAAATTTTAAAAACACCCTATGAGTTTGATTTTTATCAAGCAATTCGGTTGTTGGAGAAAATGCGGCCAGAGGCCCACCCTTTAGGAGAAGGATCTAATCCTCTCAAAGAAGCTGTCTCCATTTCTTCTCGCATTACATTATCACCTTCAGGAGCAGATCTTCAAAGCTTAGCTCTCTCACAGACAGATAAACCACCTGTTCTCACTATAAATTTTTTAGGTCTGGCGGGAATTCAAGGCCCTTTACCAATCCCTTACACTGAATTGTTGATTGAGCGGCTTCGTCAGAAGGACACAAGTTTTAAAGATTTTCTAGATATTTTTAATCATCGATTAGCAAGTTTTTGGCATCGTTTACGGAAAAAAATTGTATTAGGAATTGCTCAAGTTCGGCCCGATGAAACCTCCGTTGGCAAGTCTTTTTTGGACTTAGTAGGGATTGAGTCAGACTATGTGCGTAATCGATTATCAATTTCAGATTCGGCCCTTTTGGGGCAAGCTTCTGTATTTTGGAAGCGTCCAAGGTCACAAATTGGATTGCAACGACTTTTACGTTCCTATTTTGGACTTCCTATTGTTGTGTTGCAATTTCAACCAGGATGGCAAAATGCTTCAGAGCGCGATTGGACAAGAATCGGAAGTAGCCATGGGAAACATAATGTTCTCGGAAAATCAGTCATTTTGGGTAAGCGCTCATGGGATCAAACAGCTGGAGTTGGATTACTTATTCCCCCCCTGACCTACCATCAATATATTCATTTTCGTAAAGAAACGGCCTTTGAATATACTGCATTACGCGACTTAACCATTTTATATCTTGGAGAAGGTCAAAGGATTCATATTCTTTTTTCAGTACAACGAGAAGAAATTAAACCTACGTGCTTGAATCGCCAATTTGAATTGGGGCATACCACATGGATTACGCGTGGGGATGGTCAAGGATTCAAAACTGATCCTCAGGTGAAACTTGTAGTAAAAAGTGGGTATACGCTGTCTTCTTTGTGATATTAAAACAATATGTATTCCTTATAATATAAACCAATAAATTTAATAATATAAAATTTATAAATTCATTCCGGTTAACATAATATTTTGATAATTTCAGAAATAAGTATTTTTTAGAAAAGTTATTAAATAAGATTCGCAATTTTTTACTATATAATTGCATTTTTTTAAGTTTTTTCTTGCATAAAAATTAATATTGTATTAATAATTAAGAAATATTAACAAAGTGTTAAAAAGGTGCTGATGTGTTTATTCAAACCGAAGAAACACCCAATCCAGAAACATTAAAATTTATTCCCGGGCGGATTGTGATGCCTGTAGGAACAGCATCGTACGTATCGGGTCAATCCTGTGAGAATTCTCCTCTCGCTCAACGACTCCTAGAAATTGAAGGAATTACCGGCGCTTTTTTTGGTTCAGATTTTATAACAATTACCAAAGGAATATCCCAGACTTGGTCGTTATTAAAACCGCATATTTTAGAGGTTTTAATGGAGCATTTTATATCTAATCTTCCCGTTGTTCTTGAGGCTTCTTCTGACGCTTGTGTTCCTTCCATATCTTCCGATCCACTTGTGCATCAAATCCAGGAATTATTAGATACAAGAATTCGTCCTGCAGTTGCACAAGATGGTGGCGATATTGTCTTTCATTCTTTTGAAAACGGTGTCGTTTACTTAAAAATGCAGGGTGCATGCTCAGGGTGCCCAAGTTCAACAGCAACATTAAAGTCAGGTATTGAAAATATGTTGCGTCATTATGTGCCTGAGGTCCAAGAAGTCCGTTCTATTTAGGAGTTTTAGACTGTGCGAGTAAAAAAGCTTATACACTTTATCGTTGGACTTTTTTTAATGGGCCAGTTTCCTGTTGAAGCTTCAAAGCAAGTATGTAAAGAGGCTATTTCAAAACAGGAATCCCAAAAAGGGATTCCTCGCGATCTTTTAAAGGCCATAGCGAGTGTAGAATCTGGTATTTCGCCCTGGGCAGTCAATGCCCATGGACGTGCCCATATTTTTCCTTCCAAACAGGGTGCTGTAACATATATTAGACAGTTACTTGAGGAAGGTTCTGGGAATTTTAGCATTGGCTGTATGCAATTGCATTATGCATCTCATCGACGCCATTTCACATCAATTGAAGATATGCTAGAGCCAGAGAAAAATATAGCACATGCAGCTAAGCTTATTAAAAACTTAGAACGTCGTCATGGGTCAATGGATCGTGCAATTAAGCTTTATCATTCTCCTACTCCAGCCTACCACAATCGCTATAAGAATCGTGTTTATAGCATGTGGGCGAAATTTCAAAAAACGAACAAGGGTGACGAATCATTAAGCAAGATAGCCTTAAAGGATCCCCATTCTCAGAAACCTCTTTCTAATGCTCAAAAACGTTCAACTAAGATAAAATTTGGCATTGGTGCAGCGTCTTTAGTAAAAGACAGACATCGGAAGACCTAAAAAGAACACACGTCTTTCGTACAATTTCTTGCCTTTGGTCATCCAAATTCAGTATGGTAAGTTAAAATCACGCTTATTATAACGACGGTTGCTTGCATTATGGTTATTCGTGTACGTTTTGCCCCGAGTCCAACTGGATTACTCCATATTGGAAATGCGCGCGCTGCCCTTATGAATTGGTTATTTGCGCGTCATCACGCTTTAAGGGGTGAAGAGGCAACTTTTCTCTACCGTTTAGATGATACGGATTCTGAAAGGTCTGACCCACTTTATGTTAAAGCAATCGAAGAAGATTTATCTTGGCTAGGATTGACATACGATCAAGCCGCTAAACAATCTGAAAGGTTTGATAGATATGGTTTAGCCGTGGAAACTTTAAAGGCTTCAGGAAGGTTATATCCTTGTTATGAAACGCCAGAAGAGCTAGATTTTAAGCGTAAGCGTCAGTTGGCTCGTCATGAACCACCTATTTACGATCGTACTGCTCTTAAATTGACTCAAGAAGAACGGAGAGCATTTGAGGCAGAGGGGCGCAAGCCCCACTGGCGTTTCAAGTTGCTTTCAGAATCAATCCATTGGGATGATTTGATTCGTGGATCAAATGATTTTCATGGAGACCATTTAAGCGACCCAGTTTTGGTCCGGGGTGATGGAGCCTATCTTTATACCCTCACTTCTGTTGTTGATGATATTGAGTTTGGTATTACCCATATCATTCGCGGTGAAGATCATGTAACAAATACAGCTGTCCAAATTCAATTATTTGAGGCTCTTGGTGGAGAAAGTGACGCCCTAAATTTTGCTCATGTCCCCCTTCTGCTCGACGTCCAAGGGGCTCCTTTATCCAAAAGATTGGGAAGCTTGAGTTTGTCTGTGTTACGAGAGTCTGGCTTGGAGCCTATGGCTATTAATAGTTTCTTAGCTCGATTAGGAACATCATTGCCTATAGAGCCACACCTTACCTTAGATGAGTTAGCTGAGAACTTTAGCCTCTCAATCTTTAGCAGGGCATCTCCGCGCTTCGATCCAGCCGAACTGATGACCCTTAATCATAAACTCTTGCAATTGATGCCTTATGAACATGTCCAAGAGCGTTTAAGAGAAATAGCGCCTTTAATTACAAATGAGGCGTGGAATGCTATCCGTGGGAATCTTCAAAATCTGGAAGAAGCAACCCAGTGGGAGCCCATTTGTTATGGCCATATTATTCCTGTTATTAATGATAGAGATTATTTAGATACTGCCTTGGTTAATTTGCCACCAGAACCTTGGGACACTTCCACGTGGGCGGCATGGACCGAAGTAATTAAAGAAAAAACGGGACGAAAGGGGAAAGAATTATTTATGCCCTTACGCCAGGCACTTACAGGTAAAGAGCATGGACCAGAAATGAAGGAACTCCTCCCGCTTATAGGGTATAATAAAACTGTCGAGCGACTTAAGGGGTGAGTGATGGACATTCATCTCTATAATTCGCTATCGAAAAAGAAAGAAGTTTTTGTTCCTCTCAATCCAGAAAAAATAGGAATGTATGTTTGTGGTCCAACTGTTTATGATTTTGCCCACATTGGAAATGCTCGTCCTTTTGTCGTATTTGACGTATTAGCCCGCTTGTTGCGCCAGGTTTATAAAAATGTTTGTTATGTTCGCAATATCACAGACGTCGATGATAAAATAAACGCGGCATCTTTAGCACAAAAAGAATCCATTGCTGATTTAACCCAACGGACAACGGCTGCCTTTCATCAAGATATGGAGGCTTTGGGGAATTTACCCCCCGATATTGAACCCAGAGCAACGCACCATATTCAGGAAATGATTGATATCATTCAAAAATTATTAGATAAGGAGCATGCCTATGAAGTGGAAGGACATGTGCTCTTTTCTGTGAGAAGCTTCCCAGATTATGGGCTCCTTTCTCGTCGCAATCCCGAAGAGATGCTTGCAGGAGCACGTGTTGAGGTCGCCCCTTATAAAAAGGATGCTGGGGATTTTGTGTTGTGGAAACCCTCAGATGAGGAAACACCAGGTTGGGAAAGTCCTTGGGGATTCGGTCGGCCTGGATGGCACATTGAATGCTCAGCGATGAGTAGCAAATATCTAGGAACAATTTTTGATATTCATGGGGGTGGGCAAGATCTCATTTTTCCTCATCATGAAAATGAAATTGCTCAAAGTCGGTGCGCAAATGAAGCACCTGTATTTGCTCGATATTGGTTGCATAACGGCTACTTAACGATTGGTGGCGACAAGATGTCAAAATCTCAAAGAAATTTCTTTACTGTGAGAGATTTATTATCTTCCTATCCAGGTGAAGTGATTAGATTTGCGCTTTTGTCAACGCATTATCGCCAACCTCTGGATTGGACAGAGAGTGTCTTAGAAAACGCCAAACAAAGTTTAGATCGTCTCTATACAGCTTTGAAATTGTCTGAAAAATCAAATGATGATCATGTAATTGAGCACCCTATAATGGAAGCATTGAGGGATGATTTAAATACGCCTCTGGCTATTTCCATGCTTCATGACATAGCAACAGCCATCAATAAGTCATCCGCGGACTCAGAAAGGGCTAAATTATGTATTTCTTTGAGGGCGTGTGGGCATCTTCTAGGTATCCTTCAACACTCTCCTGAAAATTGGTTTCAAGGGACGGTTGTGGGCTTGTCACCCGATCAAATTGTAGAGCAAATTGAAAATCGCCGATTAGCACGCGAGCGAAAGGATTTTGCTGAATCAGATCGCATCCGAGACACACTCTATCAGCAAGGGATAATATTAGAAGATGGACCTGGCGGGACCACTTGGCGTAAAAAATAGCTCACCAGTTATTATTCTTGTGCGACCTCAGTTACCAGAAAATGGAGGTTCTGTTGCTAGAGTGATGGCGAATTTTGGATTAGAAACACTCAGGTTAGTTACTCCACTTTTTACACCCCTTGATCCAAAAGCAACTGCAATGGCTGCTGGAGCAGATAGGGTGTTAGAAGAAGCAACAATTCATGAATCTCTGGACGATGCTCTTGCAGATTTGATGTATATTTATGGGACAAGTGCTGTCGAACGCCATATGGTTAAGCGCTATGAGCCTGTTCGAAAATCAATGACCGATATTGCTGTGTGTGAACATGTAGGAATAGTGTTTGGACCGGAACGCACAGGACTCACCAATGAAGAATTATCAAAATGTCGCGCAGTCCTCCATGTTCCTGTTAATCCCGAATTCAATTCTCTTAATCTTGCTCAAGCCGTAGCCATTATAGGGTACGAATGGTATCAAACCCAAATATCAATGGTTGGGAAACTTCGTTTAGGAGAAACTGTTCCTGCATCAAATAAACAAATCAGTGAATTTTTAAAATCCTTGGAATATATTCTTGATGAAAAAAAATTTTGGAGAGTTTCTCATAAAAAACCCATTATGTGGAGAAATCTCCAAAATATCTTCACGCGAATGGATCTTACAGAGCAAGAGGTGAAGACTCTCAGAGGAATGATAAAATCACTTACAAGTTTATAAGAAAAGTAATTTCCTGTTAAACTATTATGCTCGGTAGGGATGGACTTAAGCGAGCTCCTAAACGAATGGGATGAATAGATTTGGCAAGTCCAGTTGTATCATCTGTTTCAACAAAAACTCCACAAAGGGTGCCTGGCCCCTGCGCAGGTTGTAACCGATCTGTAGGCATTTTCCGGGTAAATTTTAAAAGGGGCGTGTTCTTTTCCATGCCAACCACAGAATTATAATCACCACACATACCTGCATCTGTTTGGTATGCCGTTCCACCTGGTAGTATTTGTGTGTCTGCTGTAGGAATATGTGTGTGGGTTCCAACAACTAAACTTACTCTTCCATCACAAAAATGTGCCATGGCCATTTTTTCTGAGGTTGCTTCTCCATGGAAATCAAGAATGATCGCGCCTATAGACTCCTTTCCGAGGGGATACTTTTTCAAAACCTCATCCACCATAAAGAAAGGATCATCTAATGTTTCCATAAATAAACGTGCCATTGCATTGATCACTAAAACATCTTTTCCTTTACGCGTTTGAACTATGGTATACCCGCGTCCAGGGGAAGAAAGGGGATAGTTAAGAGGCCGCAATAAACGTTTATCTTGATCAATATAAGAGATGATTTCCTTTTGATCCCAAATGTGATTGCCTGTAGTAATAACATCTACCCCAATGCTATACAAATCTTGGCAAATTCCCTTTGTTAACCCAAATCCATGAGCTGCGTTCTCAGCATTAATTACAACAAAATCAATTTCTAAATCTTGACAAACTTGGGGGACTTTTTCTTGCACAATATCGCGCCCTGAGCGGCCAACAATATCACCACAAAAAAGTATTCTCATTTCTTAATCTCAATGACGCGCGTTGGAGTAATAATATAATCCATAGGTTGATCATAATGATGGCATGGGATTACTTCAACTTCCTGGCAGTCAAAGGCTATCCCAATTGCAATAACAGAATGCATGGTACGTAGGCTTTCAAGGGTTCTATCATAATATCCTTCCCCATGCCCAAGCCGATGTCCCTGTTGATCAAATCCTAGAATGGGTACAAATAAGACAGTCGGAATAACAAGAGGAGCCGTTTCGTCCGGTGTTAGAATGTTATAAATTCCAGAAACTAATAAATTTCCTGGATGCCATTCTCTAAACAGCAACGGCTTTTTTGGGGCTTGTACAATGGGGAGTGCACATATGTAGCCTTGTTCATAAAGAAACGTTAAAAGTGGGCGGACATCCGCCTCGGATTTGATAGGCCAATAGCACCCAATAATTGATTCAGGCGGGATAATTTTGGCAGAAATAATATTATTGAGGAGGGCTTGACCACTGGCTTTTAAATCCTGGGTCTTTTTATATTGATCTCGTATTTGGAGCAAGTTAGCTCGCAATTGATTTTTTGAGATATCAGCCATGTGGGTATACATATACTATTTTCTTAAATAATGGAAGAGAAAACAATTAAAAATGATTTTTTATTTATATTCTAAATATGGCTGTCTTGTTAGTAAAACAATATTATCATCTTTTAATTAATATAAATATAATTAACTCCATTTTCTCTTTTTAGATAATATAATTTTATACCAAAAATCTAATTAATAGATGTCTAAAAATTGGCTGTATCTACTTGATTGTTAATGATTTTAATTTAAGGCTCTATAGATTTTGTATAACTAATTCATGTATATGATGCATTTTTTATAAAATTGATATTTATTTACTCATTTATAATTTTTTTGATTTCTTGATAATATATAAAATTAAATTTTATATATTCTAGATATTTAACACACAACCTTTAAGCCAAAATAAATATCCTTTGGCTTTCTCATAACTATTTTCATGCTGAGTAGAACCTTTTATTAATGCATCCGATCGCGCGCATCAATATCCATATGATAGTACGTATGATCGTAAGATGGCTCAATAGTATACTTGGGAGTGTATATAACAGCGTCATATGTTGGCGCATCATAAGAAATTTCTCTGTGGTAATGGGTTTGACGGGGAGAATCGCACCCGGCCAATCCAACCAAACCAATAATAGCCATTAATAATGTTTTCTTATTATAGTGTTTCATGTTATAACCTCCTATTTATAAAATACCATTCTATAAATATAAGGTCAAGATAAACAGAAGTAAAAATTATATTAATATTAATATTGTATTAATTCTCTATTTTTAACCATTTAATAAAACGAACAGCCAAGCCACCTTGGATTAAAAAGGAGGCAAGGACTATAAAGAAAACGATGTTAAAAATAGTATTAGCCTTAGGTATTCCCATAACCATTGGAAAAGTCGCGAGAACAATCGGGACCGCACCTCGTAACCCAAGCCATGAAATGAGAATTTTTTCTTTCACAGAATAATGTGAAAAAATGAGGGAGGCAAAGACACTTATGGGACGTGCGACAAAGATGAGGAAGAATGGTAAGGTTAGGTCATGATCAAAGACTTCGTGCAATTGAGTTGGAAAAACAAGTAAGCCAAGGACCAAGAACATACTAATTTCGCAGAGCCAAGTAAGAGCCTCATGAAATCTTTTGATGTTATATTTATGATGAAATTCATGTTGATACAGAACAATACCCAGAAGATAAGTTGCCAAGAAACCACTTCCTCCAATGGCACTTGCTGCACCATAAGCGAGAAGAACAAGGGATATAGTAAATACGGGGTAAAGTTCTCTATATTCTAATTTCATTTTACGGAACAGAAACACAGCCATTTTACCTACTAAAAGAGCGACCGAAATACCTCCTGTGATTTGACAGATGAAAATCACAGATAATCCTAAACCTGTAAATTTTGGATTTTGCATCATTTGAAGGATAATGAAAACTAGAAGAATTGCCATGGGATCATTGCTTCCAGACTCAAACTCAACCAGAAGCCTGACTTCTCTCTTTAATTGAAAGTACCGAGACCGAAAAAATGAAAAAATTGCAGCAGCATCAGTGGCGGATACAATTGCTCCCAGCAACAATCCCTCAAGAAACGTAAAATCAAGAATAAAATAAGAAAACAAAGCAACCAATGTTGTGGAGATGATGACTCCAATGGTTGAGAGGGCAAACCCAGGCCAAAAGATTGGCTTAATCAGGTTCCAATGCGTATCCAGTCCACCGGAAAAAAGAGAGAAAGATAAAGCAATTATTCCTATGTGTTGTGCAACTTCTACGTTATCAAAGTAAATTCCACCGATACCATCTGACCCAGCCAACATGCCTGTACATAAAAAAAGAAGCGGCGCTGGAATTTTTAAACGCCTTGAAAGATCGCTTGCAAAAATAGCAAGCAATATAAGCAGGGAAATAATAAGAACCCACATATCAAGGCCATAGGCTGCTGTCATTCAAAACCTGATCTTCCTTAATGTATTTAAAATTCTAGCCAACTTTAAATGGAATCACGGTGTACATTCAAGTAATTATTAAGTGTGTAAGCTATTTGAAGCTTAAAATAATTTATTAACATCTTAAGACATGCATTTGTAATTTCTAAATTTATTTGGAAAATTCACTTTAATTATGCATTTTTATTAAGATTTTTAAGCTAGTCAGAAGCGCGTGTACGATATACTTCATTTGGTCGTAAGAGAATTTGATGAAGGTCGTTTGCTTTTGGTATCCAAATCATTTCTACAAAATCAGGTGTGACCTTAAGAACTCGAAACGAATCATACCTATGGCCAGCTTGAAGAGGCTGACCATTTACCCAAACTGTCCATGAATCTTGATTATGATAAATAATTCCTCCAAGGTGAAGAGTATTTAAATTTGTTGTTTTTAAAAAATTTTGTGCTTCTTTATAGGCCTCCTTAAGAGCCACCTCATCTGTAGGACTTAGCATCAAGCATATATCAGAGCCATATGCTACAAAACAAACAAAACTTGTAATTATAATTTTTAATAATGTATCCATGATGCTTGGATCCTTCCTTGAAATAACGTGTGTTCCTCTCCCCTAGAAATCCCTTTTAATATTTCCTCATTTATGGAATGTTCACGATGAATGGTGACTTCTTTTAATTGAAAAATTCCAGGACCATTGGCCAACAGATTTTCTAAGAACGTAAAAATCTCTGTGTCCAATAAGCATGAAAATTCAAAAGAAGCTTCTTGAGTGAAAAGGCTACGGTTACCTTGCTCTTCTAAAATTGAAGGCGGTCCAAAGTTTGCCCTATAAGGAAGGGAGTTACAAATTGTCCCAGATAAAAAGGATTCCTCGAAATTACATGCCTGAAAAGATGCAAATGAATCTTTATGAGCATTTATGAATTTCTCAGCTTCTTGAGAGCGTGCAGCAAGGCTACTTAATGATAAAAAGTCGTGCTCAAGGTTTTTAATATGGTAGAGGCGATTTGAAGTGTAGCTTGCGAGGACGCTTAAACAAATTAGGGAAAGGATACAAATTCCTAAACTCCATTTCGTTTTATAAAATAAATAATCAATCATTGAGCTATTTATCATTTAAAATTCATTCTGGGTTAGTCTTAAGACGCCTTTTGAAATATCTTCCTCATCTTTCTTCCATTCTAGGTGATAGTGATGCAATCGAGACCGAATAGTCATGAGAAAAGGATCTATATGGGTAGCTGGACTCAATTCTAAATGGAGAATTAGAGACTTAGGATTAGAGGTCCAATGAAGGGATGTAGCGATGGCATTGTTTTTAAAAAAAGGCATAAGTTGCCGTAAGAGTATGAGAGGGTTTGCTCGATCAGCAGATAGACGACAGTAAGTTTCAAAAGCAATCAGTTTTGACTCATCAATAGAAGTTTGTTTGGATAGAGAGTCGACTTTTTGCATGAAAAAAGATTCTGAAGAACTTTTAACTGTAAGCTGCCAACCAAAGTATGCACTTCCTAGAAGATTAAAAAAAGCAATCCCATAACCTATGGTACGGATTTTTCGAGCCCATATATAAAGAAGATGATGCGTTCTAAGCTGGGGGATTTGAAGGGTGAGTGTATTTTCTTGAATACTCTCGTGGGGTGTACGCTTCTCAAAATGAACAAACGGCGGTAAGGAGTCTTGATAGGCCGAAGAGCTTAGGAGCGTAATGGGAGAGCCCTCTTTGTAACCAAACCGCTTTATATATCGTAATATAGAAGGTAGCTCTTGAGAAAGAGATTGATAACAGAGGCGGCTAATACACAAAGTTCCATCAAAACAAATAAATAAAGAATGCTGATGTAAGATAAGGGCCCATCCAGTGGAAGAGGGTTTATAAGAATTTACAATGAGATCAGTCCATAAAATAGATTTCTTTAAAATAAACGATCCTTGAGCAATAATTTGAACAATTTCAGTCATGAATTTGGAAGGTAAAAAGCCCGCAATAAGTAGGCGATTCGAAGATAATGGCTTTTCCCCTATCCAATGATCTTGTGAATATTCACCAGACTTCAAGTAAGGAGCAGCCTTTCGAAAAGGACAAACAAAATATTTTACCTCATAAATTTTGAATATAAGAGTAAGCTCTGACCTTGGAGGAAGATTTTTGAGAAAGAAAGCTGGATCTGAAATTTTTTGAGTGCCACTTAAAACTTGGTCTTCTTCAAGTGTTAAGGTAATCATGAGAGAGTCCCTATAGTTTCATAAAAGGGGACAATGACAGATACTATAACCCACAGCATTAATGATCCAGTGATTATAATAAGGCTCGGTTCAAGCCACGAGACCAATGCTTCTATTTGTCGAAATGTTTGATTTTGATAATGGCCGGCTGCTTGAGGTATTAATTGGCGCAAATGTCCCGTTTGTTCGCTTAATTTTAAGAAGCGGATCATTAGAGGAGAGACTAAAGTTTCTTCACCAGAGAAGATTTCAGAGAGGCCTGCTCCTGCCTTAATTTCACCCGACAGTGTAGTCAGATGATCTCGCAAATAAGGATTTCGCACGACTTGGATAGCTTGAGCAAAAGAGGGTATTAGGTCAATCCCAGCTCCAATCATCACTCCAAATACATGCCAAAATTGATTTAAAGCCAGCCTTTTGTAGAGCGGAATTCTTAAGGCTGCCCAACTTAAATAATATCTAAGAGAAGGATTGAGGTAACCTATTCCAAGACTTATTCCCATCAATAAAAGAAGGAGAGGAAAGTAAGCAAGCACGGGTGCTATTTGAAGGAGTAAGCGCGTAGACAGTGGAAGCTCATTTAACCCGAGTGAGGTGAGCAGTGTTGTCATGCCAGGAATAACAAAGTCAATTATAACAAGGATTAAAATGGTCATAAGTCCAGAAAGAATAAGGGGGGCCCGAATGGCCTTATATATCTGATGTTGCATGATTTCGTGGTGGCGCAAATGGCTTTCAAGGTGCCGAAATTGGGGTGCATAGCTTCCAGTTTGCTCAGCGGTGTTTATGAGTTTTTGAAACACACGATCAAATATGTCTGGATGTCTAGCTAAAGATTCAGACAAAGGAATTCCAACATTCACGTCGTGATGGATCGAATAGAGAAGCCCACGAAATTTTTGATGAGATGTTGAGGAAGCTAAATCCTGAAGAGCTATATCAATTGGAACACCAGCATCATCAAGTTGAGCCATATGATGGCAAAAATCGATTAGCTGTGACTGAGGTATGCTTGTGAAAATTCTTTTAGAAAATTTATTCGTGATGCGTGGTAAGAAACGCTCTTCATTGCTTACCTGGCAATCAGTTAAAAGTAATCCTTCACCTTTTAAAGAGGTATATATATCATTAATCGAAAGCGCGAATCTATATCCGCTCTGATGTGTTCCATGAGATGTAACAGCTTTATAGGCATACAAAGGCATTAGTGATTAATCCCTATAACACGATTAAGTTCTTGCAAACTCGTGTCACCCGTTAAAACTTTTTCAATTCCCCTTTCCCATAAAGTTGAGCCCCCTCTTTCTTTCCAGGTTTGACGTAAAATAGCTTGTGTTTTTCCTTCAGCTATAAGTGTTGAGAAGTTTTCATCGAAAAGGACCAGCTCAGCAATGGCTTCCCGGCCACGATATCCTGTTTGATAACACTGTTCACAAGCTCCTTTTTGATAGGCGTGCGATATCTTTTTTGACAAACAAAATTCTTGGATGTTTTCTTTAGAAATAAGAGTGAGGTGTCGACATGATTTACACAGCTTACGAACGAGACGCTGTGCAATGCTTGCAACCAGATTTCCACTTAAAAGAGAAGGAGAGACGCCTAAATCTACAAATCGTTGTGGGACAGAAAAGCTATCGCGTGCATGAATTGTTGCCAGAACCAAGTGTCCAGTCATGGCAGCTCTTATGGCCATTTGAGCAGTCTCACTGTCGCGTATTTCGGACACAAAGATGACATCAGGATCTTGCCGCAGAATAGATCTAATTCCTTCACCGAATCGAATGGGTCCATCTTCTCGAATTTCTGTTTGTCGTATATTGGGAAGGTAATATTCAACTGGTTCTTCCAGGGTCATAATGTTGCGCGAAAGAGCATCCATGTGGCTAAGCAGGGCATAAAGAGTCGTTGTCTTTCCAGATCCTGTGGGTCCACTTAAGATGATCAGTCCTTGAGGAATGTTGACCAACCGTTTGATGATTTCAATGTCGTTCTTTTCGAATCCCAGTTCCTCAAGAGACCGTAAAGAGTATGCCTTATCAAGAATGCGCACTACCAAATTTTCGCCATGTATCGTCGGATGACACGACAAGCGGAAATCGATTTCTCGTCCCCCCATGGTTAAGCTGAAACGTCCATTTTGTGGACGCCGTGATTCAGCGATGTCTACATTTGCCATAATTTTCAAGCGTACTAAAATGCTCGACCACCTATCTTTATGAAATGTATGCGTACGGCATAAGATACCGTCTTGCCGATAGTGAATATCCACGCTCTGACCTGTTGGTGATAAATGGATATCTGAAGCTTTCAACCGCACAGCCTCAAGAATAAGATCATTCACAAGTCGAATGGTTTGCCCTTCTTCAGTATTTAGAGTTGGTTGTGGATAATACACCTCTAAAGCATGTTCTATCTCAGCCAATGTGGTGTGGTAGGGAATGAGGGAAACATGAGTTCCTAAGTGTGTACGAACCATATCAAGCGCGAGGATATTTTCAGGATCAGCCAGAGCAATGTGGGCCCCCTTCTCATCTTCATGGAAAAGAATAAGCTTGCAATCTTGAGCAATTTTGAGGGGAATTTTTTGAACAATCGATAAAGAGAGTATTTGGTTAGAAAGAGAGATGAATGGAAGACCAGATAAAGCTGATAAGGCCTTTAAAAGCTGGAGTGGAGTGATAAAACCTAATTCCAGCACGATCTCGCCTAAGCGTTTTAAGCCGCGGCTTTGTTCTTTTAAAGCAACAATCAATTGATCAGATGTTATCCATTTTTGATTAATAAGCCATTCACCTAGTTTAGAATGCTTGATGTGAGAATCTGAGGAAGCTTGAAAAGTTGGAGATCGAAAAGCTTGGAAATGAGAAAAAATTTTTTGAATGTTTGTGGGGTAATTTTCTTCTCTTTTTTGTAAAACATTACCCATATCTAACTCACTTAAATCTTATAATAATTCTTACTTTGGAAAAATTGATCTAATTAAAAACTTAAATAAACAATGGAATATGATAAATGGGTAAGTTTGTCACGGGCTTGTTTTAAGAGTTGATTAATTCATCTAACTCAAGCCACCGACTTTCTGCTTGATTCAGCTCTTCCTTTGCGCTGGTTAATTCTTGAGTTACTCTCATAAATTCTTGCGGGTGATTTTGATAAAATTGAGGATCCTCTAAACGTGCCTCAGCTGCACTAATCTGCTGCATTAGTTGATTCATACGTTCTGGTAATAAATCATATTCTCGTTTCTCTTTGTAGCTGAGTCTGCGGTGGGAAGATTTTTGCTCTGATTCTGGTTTTTTTGCTCCCTCTTTAAATGTTCTATCTGTGGGTTTTTGTTGGGGATATTGACGTATATAATCCTGATATCCACCAACGCATTCTCTCACCACTCCATCTCCTTCTAAACCAATGATAGAGGTTGTTAGTTTGTCCAGGAAATCGCGGTCGTGACTCACGATAATAAGCGTGCCAGTATAATCGCTGAGCATCTCAATTAATAAATCTAATGTATCCATATCGAGATCATTGGTGGGCTCATCCAATATGAGTAAATTCCCTGGTTGTGTGAGGGCCTTAGCTAGAGCTAGGCGATTTTTTTCTCCTCCAGATAAAACAGAAACAGGAGAGCGAACTTGCTTTTCTTCAAATAAGAAATCTTTTAGATAGGCCATCACGTGTTTGGTTTGTCCTTGAAGCGTGACTTGGTCTCCCCCCGTTTCACATAAATTATCCCAAAGTGTTTCATTGAGTTTGAGGTTCGTGCGTGTTTGATCATAGTAGATCAAATTAACGCTGGCTCCTAAAGTTACTTTGCCCTGATCAGGGGGCAAAATTCCTGCGAGCATTTTTATAAGAGTTGTCTTTCCAGTTCCATTTGGACCCATAATCCCAATGCGATCTCCCCGCAATATACGAGTCGAAAAGTTATTTATAAGAGGCTTAGGTCCCATTATTTTAGAGATGGAAAGAGCTTCAATTACAAGCTTGCTGCCCTCTGAGGTTTCGGGCTTATTCAATTTAATTTTACCTGCCTGCATTGATAGGAGGGCTCGCTTTTCCTCTCTTAATTTATGGAGCTTCCGTAGCCGCCCTTGGTTTCTTCGGCGGCGTGCTGTTACGCCTCGATGTAGCCATTCTACCTCTTGCTTGAGCTTGGTATTAGTTTTGCTTAAACGTTTTTCTTCCTCTTGCAATATTTGGTCAGTCCAATTCTCAAAATCTACGAAACCCTTATTATGATGATGCAAAATACCCCTTTCTAACCACAGACATGAATTTGAAACTTTTTCTAAAAAGGTACGATCATGACTAATGGTGAGCATTGCGCCATTGTGATATCTTAAAAATTCCTCTAACCATTCTATAGTGGGGAGATCTAAATGGTTTGTAGGTTCATCTAGCAATAATATATCAGGCTCTCCAACGAGGGCTCGTGCCAAAGCAACACGCCGTGACTCCCCACCTGAAAATCCCTCCATTATTCTATTCTCATTCATTTTTAAGCGATCAAGTATTGCTTCTGCTTCAAAGGAGGCACATCCTGATTCCATAACAAATTCTTTTGCTGTCTGGGTAGGGTTTAACCATACATCTTGAGGTAAATATGAAATGCGTATGCCAGGTTGAACAAATCGTTCGCCTTGATCAAAATCAACTTGACCAGCGATAATTTTTAAAAAAGTTGATTTGCCAGATCCATTACGACCTACCAAGCATGTCTTATCGCCTTGAGAAATGATATTAAACAGCTTTTCATAAAGGGGTTTTCCCCCAAAAGAGATGGAGATGTTACGTAAAGAAATTAAAGGAGGAAGGCTCATGGGTCAGCTGTTTAAGGAAGGTGCCGCTTCCGTTTTTTTACCGTACTTTATTGTACTTGTAAACATGACAGCACATAAAAGAGTACAGCAAAGAAGCATTATCGTGCACGGTACAAATGTATCATTACTTACTAAACTCACAATAAAAATTGTAAGAGAAGAAATTGCCGTTTCTAATGTATTAAGCAATGCTGAAGCACCGCCACGTAATGAGGGTTTAACGGAGACAGCTTTTGTTGCAGCGTTTGCGAAGACGGGCGCTAATCCTATTGAATAAAGAGCGAAAGAAAAATAAAGAGCAGTTAATGAATAAGGCCAATAAATAGAGGCTATTAAAGCAAAAGTTGCTCCTAATATCATGGGTATTAATCCCCACGTGAGTAATTTCTCCGGCCCATAAATAACAACATAACGCCGATTAAGAAGAGTACCTAATATGTAAGCAACAGGACCTATGGCAGCATAGTACCCATAATCCACACTTTGAATTCCGATAACATTAATCATATAGAAGGGTGCTTCTACAATCCAAGCCCATAGACCACCGTATGTTATGGCAGAAATAAGAACAAAAAACACAGTTTCGCGACGCTTGAGTAGTTTTCCATATGTTTGAAAAAGAAGATGTGCTGGAAAAGTGGATCTGAGTTTGATCCGATCTTCTGCATTCAAGCTCTCCTTTAAAGATAGGGCTATGCTTAACCAAATAAAAGTGGCAATAAAAGCAATAATAAAAAAGCAGCTTTTCCAGCCCCACATATCGGCAATTTTTCCCCCTAAGATAGGGGCAATCATAGGTGAGAGTGTAATCACAAGACCCATGGTTGAGTAGATACGAGAGAAATATTTTTCATCATAAATATCTTTAAGAATGGCTGTCGTAACAACAATCGTCATTCCTGCCCCAATTCCTTGTGTAACGCGGGCAATAATTAATTCTCCCATGCTAGGTGCCAACCAACAGCAAATACTTCCTATTGCAAAAATGGCCATACTTCCCAAAATAACAGGACGTCGTCCAATACTATCTGATAGGGGGCCTGCAATGAGTCCTAATAAGGAAAAGCCTAAAAGATATCCACTTAATGTTGATTGTGCAGCAGCATCAGAAACATTAAAATAATGGCTCATTTCAGGTAAGCTTGGCAGATAAAGATCCGTAGCCATCTCAAATGCCAAAACAGCAAACATGATTAATATAGGTGTTAAACGATGTGTAAGTAATCTTCTCATTGGTTCTTTAGGAGTACTAAATAATTTGTCCTACCATTAGAAATTTAAGGGATTCTTGGGATAAAATCTAGACCGCTCTGGGTTTTAATGATCGCTTTCTTCATTATCAGGGGGTGTCTCTTCCTCTTTTAAAGGGTCTTCTGTCGGGATTCGGTACTCTTCATTTAACCACCGAAGAAGATCAATATTTTTGCACACCTTAGAACAAAAAGGAGCAAAGTCTGTATGAGTTGGTTTTTGACATATCGGACACATAAAATACCTATAAAGTTTGTTTTATCATTTTAAAAGCTGAAAACTCAAGCATTTGCAAGAGATGTCTTAAAAGTCGCCACATCTTGTGGGATGGCTAAATGTTCTTCAAGCCATGCTTTTATAGGGGATAGGTGTGGATTTAATAAACATTTTTCAAGCAATTTCCAAACACGGGGAAGATGTGAAAGATATTTCGGTTTTTTATCCCGAACAGCTAGGCGAGTGAAGATACCTATAATTTTTACATGTCGTCCTGCGCTTAGTACACATCCTGCGCTTTTTAAGGAAGATTCGTTTTCTGTGGGGAAAGCAGATAAATAACGCTGCCAACAGTGATCAGCAAGAGCTGCATCAATATCTAGGCGCGCATCCTCAACCAAGGAAACAAGGTCATAAACAACTGGTCCCCACACGGCTTCTTGAAAGTCAAGAAGGCCACAGGCTTGGATATCTGCTCGTCCTTTTAAGCGCATTAAGTTGTCCACGTGATAATCTCTTAAAACTAGAGATTTGCGTGTCGATAATGTTGGGATGAAGGCATCAGACCATAGATCTAAATAAGTTTGCTTATCTCTTGTCGACAGCGTTTTTCCTAATGAAGTGGGAAAGTACCAGTCTACAAATATTTCAACTTCTTTGAGTAAGGTTTCTCCATTATATTCCTTAATAAAATCAGGAGGGGTTGCGCGCTGATGAAGAGCAATGAGTGTATCAACAGCCAAGTTATATAAGGGGTATGGGTCTTCTCCAGCTTGAAGAAGATATGTGTAGGTCTCTCTCCCAAAATCCTCTATAGATAAAAACCCATTTTCTAAGTCTTGACTAAAGATGGCGGGTGCAGAGAAACCCAAATTTCTTAAATAAGCTGCTATACGGACAAACTGTGCAGGATTTTCAGGGGGAGGAGCATCCATCAAGAGCCCTCCATTATATCGGAAGTAACGTCTCTTAGAAGCGTCGGAGGGAAGTGGCTCTAAAAATACATCATGGGAGCCCATAAAAATTTGACGTTGCGCTTCTCTCTCAGAATCATAACAAAGTTGTTTGGAGAGCGGCTCGTTGAGTGTCATGGGGTCCTACCAGGGTTACTGTAATTTCACGGGTTGTTTCATTTATTATCTTAAATACCATATCGATGCGGTGGTGTGGTAAAAAATCTCCTAACCGTTCAGGCCATTCTATTAAGCAGATACTTGAATGAAAAGCTTCTTCAAGCCCTATTTCAATAAATTCTTCTGCTGCTTTGAGGCGGTATAAATCGCAGTGCCAGATTTCCCCTTTTGTGGAGTCGTAAATTTGAACGAGCGTAAAAGTTGGACTGGGAACATCAACATTCTCATTTGTGAGGGCTTGTATAAGTGTGCGTGCAAATGTCGTTTTCCCTGTACCAAGGTCACCCCATAGAGCAATGATGTTCCCTTTGTCCAGATTTTTAGCTAACAAATGAGCCAACTTTGGAAGGTGTTGCTCAGTTAAAGTAAAAGTGTAGTGAGTCATGACATGTATTAGACTTCAAATAAGATTCCTTTCGCAAGCCTCTTAAGTTCTTAAAGATAAGAGTGTTTATGCCTACTTCTTTATTGTTCCAACAGCATTCGATCATCATCCATGGCTGTGCCAAATTGCTTGAGGAGATCAGGAACGGTTAACTTTGTGCGTGCTTTTCCTGAAACATCAAAAATAACTTTTCCTTCATGCAACATAATGGTTCTTGTTCCACTATGAAGTGCTTGTTGCAAGCTATGGGTTACCATAAGGGTTGTAAGACCTTTCTCAGTGATAATATCCTCTGTTAGCTTTATGACAAAGGCCGCAGTTTTTGGATCAAGGGCAGAGCTATGTTCATCCAGCAATAAAATTTTTAAGGGACTTAATGTTGCCATGAGGAGGCTCATTGCTTGCCTTTGGCCGCCTGATAGTAAAGATACCGATGTATCTAATCTATTTTCTAATCCCAATTTTAATGTTTTTAATTTTTTTGCATAAAAATCTCGATCTGCTCTTGAAAGTCCTTTTCTTAATCCGCGCGTTTGTCCGCGTCGATGTGCAAGTGCCATATTTTCTGCAACAGTCAAATCCCCACATGTGCCCGCTAAGGGATCTTGAAAGACTCGTGCTACTAAGTCTGCACGCCCATGAGCAGGCAGACGTGTTACATCCTTGTCGTCAATATAAATGGCGCCCTGCGTTGACATAACTTCGCCTGCAATGGTGTTCAAAAGAGTAGATTTGCCTGCGCCATTGCTTCCGATAACGGTGATGAACTCTCCTTCAGTAATTTTCAAATTTACACCACGCAGTGCAAGTTTTTCCATGACAGTTCCTGGCGCAAAAGTAACCTGTAGATTTGATAATGTAATCATGCTTTTTTATCCTTACGTACTTTGCGCTTCAAATTAGGCAGCAGCATTGCTGTTGCAACTAATACAGCGGTAACCAAATTTAGGTCAGATGCTTGAAGAAAGCCAATATTGAGGGCCATCGCTCGCAAAAGAAAATAAATAATTCCTCCAAACATACAAGCAACAAGCGCTTGAAAAACCGTGCGTGTTGGAAAAAGAGCTTCTCCAACAATAACAGCTGCTAGCCCATAAATAATTGTTCCTAAACCCATAGTGACATCGGCAAAATTATGAGTCTGCGCAAATAATGCTCCCCCCAAAGCTACAAGAGCATTAGAGGCGCTAAGTCCTGTCGTAATCATCGTACGATCATTTATTCCTTGAGCTCTTCCCATCTTTGGATTACTTCCCGTTGCTCGAATAGATAATCCCAAACGGGTACATAAGAACCAATAAATAACCAACACAACGGCAACGGAAATTAACCCTAAGGAAAGATAGGCTGGTAAATGTCCCATCCAGCTGCTGAAAATGGTCTGCTCTCTTTGCAAGGCAATATTTGGGCGGCCCATGATACGTAAATTAATGGAATAGAGAGCCATCATGGTTAAAATTCCAGCCAATAAATTTAACATACGTAAATGAGTGGACAGCCAGGCAGTAATGAGCCCAGCACAACCGCCAGCAAGAACGGCAGCAAACGTTGCAGTATAAGGATTGACACCTATTGTAATAAGTGTTGCTGCGACGGCCGCTCCTAGAGGAAAGCTTCCGTCAACTGTTAAGTCTGGGAATTGAAGAGTGCGAAAAGAGAGATATACTCCGATAACGACAAAGCTATAAACTAATCCAAGTTCAACAGCACCAATAAATTGTAACCAGTTTAAAGGGGCGCTCATGGTGCCTCTCCTATAATTTGTGCTGTGTTTTTTAAATCTTCAGGAATAGGGACGCCCATATCCTCCGCTGATTTTAAATTAATCATAGTGATAAGAGGATGTTTTGTTTCGATAACTAAATCACCTGCATTTTGTCCTTTTAGAATTTTAACAACCAATTCACCAGCTTTTTTACCCAATTTAAAACGGTCGTAAGCATAGGCTGCTAATGCACCACGCTCTATAGAACCTGCATCTCCAGCAAAAACTGGTACCTTAAATTTTTTACCTAATAAAACCACACTCTCCATAGCAGAAACTACGGTATTATCATTAGGAATATAAAGGGCTTCAACTTTCTCCCCTATTAGATTGTTGACCACCAGACTAACCTCGCTCGATTTTTCAACTGTTGCTAATTTGAGGGTTAAATTTCTCTTTGCAGCTTCTTGTTGGAGATCCTGGACAGCTTTAACAGAATTTATTTCTCCAGCATTATAAACTATTCCGATTGTTTTAAGTGATGGAAGTGCTTTTTGAACAAGGTCTAATTGAAGATTTGCAGATAAGTTATCAGATATTCCTGTTATAGATTCAGGGCGTGCTGTGAGAGTTGTTACAAGTTTCGAGCCCAGTGGATCAGAGACAGCCGTAAATACCAAAGGAATTTTTTGGTCCTTGAGTGCGTTCTGAAGCGATAAGGCCGAAGGTGTTGATATGGCAACAGCTACTGCGGGATTTCGGCTTACAAAATCGACAGCAATCTGTTGTGCGAGTGGTAAACTTCCTTGAGCGTTCTTGTAGAGGAGAATCATTGTTTCACCATCTTTATAACCTGCCTCATTGAGAGCAGCGATGAGTCCTTCACGTTCTTTATCTAAAGAGATGTGTTGAATAAATTGAGAAATAACAACGAAAGGCAAAGGTGCCTTTGAGGTCTCATCAGCTTTAAGTGGATAAATAGAGAGAGAGAAAAATAAGAAGGAAAAAATATAAAAAAAGGTAGAGATGTTTCTAAGAAGAGTAAGAGGTGCTTTTAAGTGGGGATTTCGCATTGTAAACTTCGCTTTCTTTTTCGTAATAATTTAAGTTGTTCGTCCTTCTTTTCCTTTAAATTCCAACAATAATAATGCGTTCTAAATCGAAAATGTAACATTTGGCTTCTCCATAGTTAAATTGTAACGCTAAAAAAGATAAATATTTTGTTAATATACTATCCTAAGTTTTAAGCTGCAAGGCAAAGATTAAGACGATTCCATATATCTTCTAAAGCATCTGTTAACTCTTGAATCATTTGAGGGGTATGGTTTGGAGTCACAGTTAATCTGAGCCTTTCTTGCCCTCTTGGAACGGTAGGATAGTTTATGGGTTGTACATAAATTCCATATTCCTGTCTTAAAATATCAGTAACTCTTTGGCATTCAGCGGCATTTCCCACAATCACTGGCACAATGTGGCTCGAAGCCGATTGGTAGGGAATGCTGGACTTTTCTAACAGCTTCTTCAAGAGAGTAACACGCTGCCATAATTGGGTGCGCAAATTATTATCGTTTCGTAAAATGCTGATTGATTTATGAATGGCTGCCACAACAGCAGGGGGCAAAGAGGTTGTAAAAATAAAACCTGACGCAGTGCTGCGCACATAATCCACAAGAGAATTAGATCCTGTAATATAGCCGCCGATAATTCCATAGGCTTTGGCAAAATTGGCCTGAATAACATCAATGCGATTTTGTAAGCCGAGTTGTGCGGCAACCCCTGCTCCTTGAGGACCGTAAAGACCGACTGCATGGACTTCATCAAGATAGGTTATGGCATTATATTCATCAGCCAAATCACAAATATTTTCTATGGGGGCAATATCACCATCCATAGAATAAACTGAAATGAAAGCGATAATCTTTGGTCTTTTCGGATCAAGAGAACTTAAGTTTGCTCGTAAATCATCAAGATTGTTGTGACGAAATACACGACGCTCGCAGCGTGCTGCACGAATGCCTTGAATAATCGAGGCGTGATTCTTTTCATCACTGAGCACAACACAATTGGGCAAAGCTTGGCCTAAGGCAGATATTGTTGCTTCATTGGCAATATATCCCGAAGTGAAAATGAGACCTTTTTCTTTTCCATGAAGATTGGCCACTTCATTTTCTAAAAGAACATGAGAGTGGGCTGTGCCAGAGATGTTGCGTGTTCCACCTGATCCTGCACCATATCGCTCTGCCGCATCAGTCATTGCTTTTATAACATCTGGGTGATGACTCATTCCTAGATAATCATTGCTGCACCATACGATGACCCTTTTAATGCCTTCTGGACTATGCCAGAGAGCGTAGGGTGCTTCCCCAACAAGGCGCTCAAGGTCAGCAAATATACGGTAACGACCTTCTGCCTTCAATGACTGAAGGTGCTGTAAAAAAATATGATCGTATGTCATTTGTCCAAAAATTTTATGCTACTTGATCTCGCTTAATGATATGATCGTATCAAAAAAGAATTATGAGTGCTACGTTTGTCTTAACAAGGATATATCATGACAGCTTTAGGACATATTTTGCAAGATATTCCTGTCTTTTCTGTATCTGAGGTTTCACAAAGTCTTAAGCTTATGGTTGAAAAAGCTTATGGGCGTATCCGTGTCAGAGGTGAAATTTCTGGTCTCAAGCGACACAGCTCTGGCCATACCTATTTTGCTCTAAAAGATACAGAAGCCGTTATGGATGCTGTCATGTGGAGAGGGAGTTTTAGTGGTGGAGGAGTCGCCCTTGAAGAGGGTCTTGAAATTATTGCGACAGGGCGCTTAACAACATATCCTGGCCGCTCCAAATATCAAATGGTTGTTGAACAATTTGAGCCAACTGGCCAGGGTGCACTTCTTAAGTTATTAGAAGAACGAAAAGGTCGCCTTGCTGCTGAAGGTTTATTTGAGGCAAGTCGTAAAAAACCTCTTCCTCTTTATCCTCAAAAAATTGGTATAGTGACTTCCCCTACCGGGGCCGTTCTTCAAGATATATTGCACAGACTGGAAGATAGATATCCTTGTCATGTTTTAGTTTGGCCTGTTTTGGTACAAGGACAAGGGGCTGCTGAGCAGATTGCTGCAGCCATTGAGGGCTTTAACAGGCTCCCTGATCCCCCTGACGTGATCATCGTGGCGCGGGGTGGAGGAAGCTTAGAGGACCTCTGGGCCTTTAACGAAGAAATAGTTGTCCGTGCAGCTGCTCAGAGCGATATTCCTCTTATTTCTGCCGTAGGACATGAAACTGATACAACACTTATTGACTATGCAGCAGATCGCAGAGCCCCTACACCAACAGCAGCTGCAGAAATAGCAGTTCCTGTGTTAATGAATTTATGGCAATTCTTACAAGATCGTCATCAAAGATTAACAGCTGTTATGGCTCAAGATCTTATACATCGCCAAACAACTCTCATAGCAGTTTCTCGAGGATTACCGGATTTAACCTACCTTATTGAAAATAAAATCCAAAGATTGGATGAATGGTCTGAACGCCTTGCTCCGCTGGTACGTGCTCATATTCAAACTTTAGGACACCGCCTTCTTCAGGTCACTCAATATCTTCGACATCCTCAAGAGACAATCACAATAGCAGAGCAGAAATGCTTCTCTTTAATAGAGCAATTTCGCCATGGAGCACGCCGTATTTTTGAAGCAACCTTTCAACGCTTTGAATTGATTACCCATCGTCTTGACCATGCTTCTTATCAGAGCATCCTTAATCGCGGTTTTTGTTGGACGACTGATGCAAAGGGTACGTTTATGACACGTGCTTCACAAATAAAAAAGGGGGCTGCTTTGAAACTCCATTATATTGATGGCTTGGTTTCAGTCGTGGAATCTTCTGTTCCTGCTGCAAGAGGAAATAAATCTCTCTCAGACGAACGTCAAAGAAAACTGCTTTAGCTTAAGTAGTATTTTAAAATACTAATTTCATCTTTAATCTTATTTTGCGGATTTGCTCTTGCCTCACATAAAAAATCGCAATATTTTACGATTTGTTATTCCCCATTTTAAATAAATGAGCTATTGAGATCGTAAATAAATAAAGAAGTATTGCATGTTGACAATCACCAAAAGACATTCTTTTGTCTCAATCTTTTTAGTCTTTGTATTTTACCAATTCATACAGGCTGCAGAGTATATAGAACATAAGTTACAACCCACATTTCATACCAAGTATGCAACTGACCAAGAATACGACTATCTTTTAGATGCTTTAGAGAGAGGAGAAATAGGTGTAACGATTCCTGCTCCCTCGAGAAATATGAGTGGAATAGAGGTTGTCGATGCTGTTGCTCTTTTTGGAACCAGCCTTTGTGAACCTCTCACATCTGCTGCCACTCAGGCTGCACAGTATGTTCAAAGAGTCTTTGCCCAAGATGGGACAGGCATGTTAATGGACAGATTAGAAACTGGCCAAGGTGTGGAGGACTTTAACTATGGATTGAAAGATAAGGCCAAAGATGTAGCAGAGGAACTGGGGGGCGACCTTAAAGGTGCTTTTAAAGGGGCTGCTGCTTATCCTTTGGATGCACTGAGTATTGGATTAGCATCAGTGACTGGCTGGACGGGCATAGCTAAAGTGGCGCCTCAAACTGTAACTCTCCTTACGTGGGCAGTTGAGTATGTTCGAAATAGCAAGATGGCTCAATCAATAGATGGCCAAGATGTAACTCGAAAAGCCCTTAAAGTACTTTTATTGGGTGCTGCGGTTTACGTTATTGCCTCAGTTCCAGTTGCAATGGCACAAAATGAGCTTTTTAAAGGAACGTTTTTAGACAATGGCTCTTGTGTTATCACTTCTCAAGCTCACTTCAAATCTACAGACCCAAATCTGAAAGGGGAATTCGTCGCCCTGGTGGCTCAATGTGCTTATGATCGAGAAGCTCATGGCTTGAAAAGCAATGAGCTTGTTATGCCTCTCGGTGGTACGTGTGGATATTTACACAATAACAATGGGACGATTGTGGGTACTGAGAGTCCTGTATTTTATCCTTCTCAAAGAGTTTCAATAGTTGGAAAAGAAGCATGTCCAGAGCTCAAGGGTACTCATATTGGTAGCTGTCAAACCACTGCTGAGGCTTACCAAAGTACTGATTCGCGCATTCCTGAAGGTTCAATTTGTTACTACAAGATATATTGCAAAAGAATGGGTGACGTGGATTTTACTAAACGGAGTGCATTTCATATACCTAAAGCTGTGGTTCAATGTTTCGGGGAAAGGTTGGAGAATTGCGACGGTAAGTTGGTTTTTCGAAAAAGTGGAGAATCAGTTCATCAGTGTGAGGATCCAAAAGTTGCCAAAGTTCATGGTAAGGACGAGCTTTAGTTAATTAAAATTGCCTGCAGCACTTTTTCTCTTTAGGTCGCAGTAGATTAAGAGCTGTATTCCTTTCTATCCTGTGATATTGCTTGGTATATGAGTCGACAAAGCAAAAAACTGGTTTTCTTAATAACTGAGCTTGGGTATTTTTGTTCCCACCGCATAAATCTAGCTCTTGCTGCAAAGAAGGCAGGCTATGATGTATCACTGATTACAAATTGTGATCAGAGACCGAGCTTAAAGCATTATGAAGCCCATCTTCGAAAATTAAAAATTTATCATGTACCGTTTCATCGCTCACGCCTCAATCCTTTGCGAGAGATCAAAACACTTTGGCAAATTTTCCAAATCTATCGGAAGGTAAAACCGGACATTGTTCATCAAGTTGCCTTAAAGCCTGTCCTTTATGGAACATTATGTGCACGCCTGCTAAGAATTCCTCGTATTATAAATGCATTAGGTGGAATGGGGTATTTATTTACGCATTTTAGCTGGAAATCTGTTATAATAAAGCCTATGATCATCTGTGCTTTTAGGGTTTTACTGAGTCCTTCTCACTGCAGAATAATTTTACAAAATCAGGATGATATTAATTTAGTTGGCCCTCACACGAACGGCAGTAAAATTTTCTTAATCCCTGGGAGTGGGGTTGATTTAAAAAAGTTTTCTCTCACAAAAGAGCCCCCCTTACCTGTAACTGCTGTTATGGTAAGCCGACTCTTGTGGAGTAAAGGAATTGGTGAACTTGTGGAAGCGGCAAGGATATTAAAACGAAAAAGTATTCCTCTTAAAATAATAGTAGCTGGCGATATTGATCTTCAAAATCCCGCGAGCGTTACACAAGAAGAACTTGATGGATGGAAACAAGAAAATCTGATAATATGGTTAGGTTCTTGTAAAGATGTTGCAGCTTTATATGCAAAAAGTCATATCGCAGTTTTGCCAAGTTATCGGGAAGGGTTACCCAAGTCCCTTGCAGAAGCTGCAGCGTCGGGGAAGCCTATTATTACAACGGATGTACCAGGATGCAGAGAAGTTGTTAAAGATGGAAAGAATGGAATTTTGGTTCCACCCCAAGATGTTAAAGCTTTGGTAGGGGCTTTAGAAATGTTAACGAACGCCTCCCCCCAATTTCGACGGGAAATGGGGCTAGCAAGCCGTAAAAAGGCTGAACAAGCTTTTGATGAACATAAAATTATTATTCAAACCCTTACAACTTATCTTTAGAAAAGATTAATTTTAATGACTTACGCAGCTGTTCTTTCAAATCGCGGTATATTATGTATTACGGGTAAAGATCGTGCATCTTTTTTGCAAGGTTTACTTACAAATGATGTTAATAAGATATCTGAAAGACAAGGCATTTATGCGGCTCTTTTGAGTCCCCAGGGTAGATTCCAACATGATCTATTTATAGTCGAGTGCAGAGATGCCCAAGATCGAAGTGTGTGGTTAGTTGATTGTGATAGAGATCGCGCAGAGACACTTCTTAAACTGTTGACATTGTACAAGCTACGCTCAGAAGTAACCATAGAAAATGTAAGTGATTATTTTGCTGTTTTAGGAGTATGGGGTTCATCTAAGGTATTGGATACTGTAGGATTGAGTGCAGAGCCAGGAATTGCAAGGTCCTTAAAAGAAGGGAGCGCTTTTGTTGATCCTCGTTTACTGGAAATGGGTGCAAGAATAATTCTCCCCCAACATAAAATAGAAAATTTTTCTGAAAGCTCTGGAATTACGTTTTCGTCTTTTGATAATTATGAGCTTCATCGTTTGAAATTGGGAATACCCGATGGGAATCGAGATGTTATTGTTGATCGCGGCATTCTTCTAGAGTGTGGATTTGAGGAGCTGAATGCCATAGATTGGAATAAAGGATGTTATGTTGGGCAAGAACTCACAGCGCGAACGCGGTATCGGGGTTTGGTTCGTAAACGACTTATTCCTGTTTGCATCCAAGGTCAGACACCGGGCTTTCAAAGTCCAGTCTTACAAAATGGTTTGGAAGTAGGTGAAATGAGAACAGTAAAAGGCGAATGGGGAATAGCCATGATTCGGCTTGAAGCTCTATCTAAACCTCAATCTTTTCATGCTGGAAGTGCCACATTGATTCCCCATCTACCAGAATGGATGAAGTTGCCTGCTTTAGGGGATGAGGTATAAGGGGATGTCAGACTTAGCGCCTTTCTTGCAAACATTACGAGAACGCTTAACTCTCTCAGAAGTTATTCGCCCGCACGTCAGGTTAGCTCGAAAAGGAAGGGAACATACTGGCCTATGTCCTTTCCACAAGGAAAAAACCCCTTCTTTTACTGTAAGTGATGAAAAAGGTTTTTACCATTGCTTTGGATGTGGGGCACATGGAGATATTTTTGATTTTGTCATGCAAAAACAAAATATGCCCTTTATAGAAGTGGTGGAATTATTGGCGAGCTTATTGGGACTTGAGGTTCCTAAACGTAAGGTTGAGTCTTCTCCTAATATGCCTCAATCACAACCAGAAACCTCCTTATATGAAGTTATGGAGGCGGCCTGTCGTTGGTATCAACAGCAACTTTCTCTTACCAATGGTGCAACAGCACGTACCTATTTTGAAGGACGTGGACTTCTTCCTGAAACAATAGAAAGATTCAGATTGGGCTATGCTCCTGAGAGAGGATTGCAGGAAGCTCTTCAAAAACAGGGTTATTCCTTTGAAATTATGAAAAAAGCTGGCCTCATAGGGCAATCTGAGGAAAATGAGAGCACCTATGATCGCTTTCGCAGCAGGCTTATGTTTCCCATTTGTGATGGAAAGAATCGCATTATTGCTTTCGGAGGACGCATCCTTAAAGAAGGAGAGCCAAAGTATCTGAATTCACCTGATACCCCTCTCTTTATAAAGGGAAAGACCCTTTATGCATATAATATTGCCTTACCTACTTTGCGTCAAAGTGAGGACAAGGATGCATCTTTCATAGTGGTTGAAGGATATATGGATGTTATTGCAATGCATCAAAATGGATTAAAAGCTGCAGTAGCTCCCTTGGGAACAGCCTTAACACCTGAACAAATGATGCTTTTATGGCGTGGGACTAATGAGCCTATCTTGTGTTTTGATGGAGATGCGGCTGGTAAACGTGCTGCATGGCGCGCTGCTCAGCGGGTATTAAGTATATTAAGAGTAGGCCAAACTTTAAGATTTTGTTTCTTACCCGAGGGTGAAGATCCCGATAGTTTATTGCGATCCGGGCGCATAAATGAATTGCGCCAAGTGTTTAGAAATCCTCAACCTTTAGTGAACGTATTGTGGTCCATTTTTATACAAGATCGCCTCCTATCGACTCCTGAACAAAAAGCCATGGCTCGACGCGATCTAGGGCATTTAATGCAAGAAATAGCAGACCCTGACGTGCGCCATTTCTACCGTGAAGAGCTGAATAATCGCCTACAAGATGTTTTTGATGTTAAAAAAAGAGACTCAGATCGACTTCGTTTAAAATTTGAGCAAAAAAAATCATTTTCTACATCAAAATCACCTTTTTCTGGGGATTCTGCAGCAGCTGCACTAAGCCTTTATAGGCCAATTCCAAATAAAAATCGTTTGGGGTATAAAATTTTACTGGCAACTTTAATAAATCATCCTACATTAATAGAGGATACCGCTGAAAGTTTGATAGGATTTGAAGATAGTTTAAATGAATATGAAGAACTTCGGCAAGTTCTCTTGTCTATTGTAGCAGAGAAGCCTACTATTTTAGCATTAGAGTTGCGTACTATATTGCAGCAAAAGGGATTTGCCCCCATTTTGGAAGAGCTGTTAACTACCCAACTTTATTTTCATGCGCCCTTTGCAAAGGAAACAAGCACGCATGAGGAAGCCTTAGCTGGATTGAAAGAAGTATGGAGTAGTACGATAGATAAGTCCCGGTTAGATGAGGAAGAATCGATGGTAGCAACTGCGGTTGCAAGGTCTTTTGATGGATCAGACTGGGAAAAATTGAAGTATTTAAAGAACCAACGTTTTAAAAAAGACGAGAAATAAAAGGAGTTACCTAATGGCAAGTAAAAGCGCTCAGAAGCCAGAAAAACAAGATCATTCTTCTCAAGATGCAGGAAGAGAGGAAAACGATATTCCTTTAATGGAGTTGAGTAAATCTAATCCTTCTTTGAAGCGATTGATAGCTCGTGGTAAAGAGCGAGGGTATATTACTTACGATGAATTAAATGAAACCTTACCCCAAAATCAATTATCATCAGATCAAATTGATGAAGCTATGACAATGATTGCAGAGATGGGTATCAGCATTGTCGACAGCGATGAAGTTGATGAAACTTTACTGGAAGTAGAACAGCCAACTCCTGAACTTGCTGATTTCGAAACAGGCTTTGAAACGGAGGAAGAAACTACTGAATCCGCGGGACGCACGGATGATCCTGTTCGTATGTATTTAAGAGAAATGGGAAATGTTGAACTTCTTTCTCGTGAAGGCGAAATCTCCATTGCAAAGCGAATTGAATTAGGTAAGGAGATGATGTTAGGAGGTTTATGCGAAAGCCCACTAACGACGCGCGCGCTTGATTCCTGGAGAGAGCAATTACAGGCTGGCACAATGATGCTGCGTGAAGTTATTGCTCTTGATACCAATGCAAATTTTGATGAGGATGAGGAAGGCTCTGAGGACGATGATCTATTAGAAACAGAAAGTGAAAATCTTTCTGAAAATGAATCAGACGGTTCAGCAGCTGGGGCTGAACAGTCCTCTTCCGATCTTTCAACACCCCCTTTATCTATGGTTGAGCAAACCATGTACCCAAAGATTACTGATCTGATGGATCGCTACAGCGAGGTCTATGCTAAACTATGGAATCGCCAAGAGGGCTTACTCTCAAAATCAGCAGACTCAGATAAAATAGAGTCTGATACAAGTTACCAAAAGATCAAGAAAGAACTTATAGGTTTAATGGAAGAAATTAAGCTAAATCCTCATCGTATAGAGGATTTGATGCGACAACATCAAAACATACTTCGATCTATCAGTTCGCAAGAGAGAGCTTTGGCTGGGTTTGCGGATGCTTGTTCTGTAAAGCGTGAGCAATTTTTAGAACAAATGAATAAGCCCAAAATTAATAATGCCTGGCTTACAGGTTTGAAAAAAATAAAAGATAAGAAGTGGACTACATTTGTTGAGCGCCATGAGGTTGATTTAAAACGCTTGGTGACAAGTATTGCAGCCATTGAAGAAGAAACAGGGTTACCCTTTCGAGAGTTTCGTAGAATTGTAACCATCATTCAAAAAGGTGAACGCGAATCATCGCGCGCAAAGAAGGAAATGATTGAAGCTAACTTGCGGCTTGTTATCTCTATTGCCAAAAAATATACAAACCGTGGTTTACAGTTTTTAGATTTAATTCAAGAAGGTAACATTGGTTTAATGAAGGCTGTTGATAAATTCGAATATCGCCGTGGTTATAAATTTTCAACATATGCTACCTGGTGGATCCGACAAGCAATTACCCGTTCTATTGCTGACCAAGCACGCACAATCCGTATTCCTGTACACATGATTGAGACCATAAATAAAATGGTACGTACCTCCCGTCAAATGATGCATGAAATTGGTCGTGAGCCAACACCTGAGGAATTGTCAGAAAAATTAATGATGCCTCTCGAAAAAGTCCGGAAAGTTATGAAAATTGCCAAGGAACCAATCAGTCTTGAGACACCTATTGGTGATGAGGAAGATAGTCATTTAGGTGATTTCATTGAAGACAAGAATGCGCTTTTACCTATAGAAGCAGCCATTCACGCTAATTTAAGAGATACAACCACCCGCGTTTTAGCAAGTCTAACTGCGCGTGAAGAGCGTGTCTTAAGAATGCGTTTTGGTATTGGAATGAACACAGATCATACTTTAGAAGAGGTTGGTCAACAATTTGCTGTAACCCGTGAGCGTATTCGTCAGATTGAAGCCAAAGCCTTACGCAAATTAAAACATCCAAGTCGTTCTCGCAAGCTCCGCAGCTTCTTAGATACGTAAAAACGAGCAATAGATATAAGCCGCTGAATTCCTAAAAGATTTACTTGAAGGAGTAAATCTTAGGATGGAGCTAAAATATTATTGCGAATTTTTTACCCGGCAGTGTACTGTTATGGTGATTTAGATGGAGGATCCCCATGAAAGTAACACAACGGGTTAAAAAAATTTTATCCTATTACGAAAGTGATAACCCGGGAACAAAGAATAATCTTGCACGACTTCTGACGCATGGACGTCTTGGGGGGACTGGACGCATGATTATTCTTCCTGTTGACCAGGGATTTGAACATGGACCTCGCACATTTGTGGCAAATCCTGCTGCCTTTCATCCTCACTATCATTTTCAAATGGCTGTTGATGCAGGTCTTGCTGCCTACGCAGCCCCTTTGGGGTGGTTAGAAGCTGGTGTAGATACATTTGCTGGAATGATTCCAACAATTTTAAAAATGAACAGCAGCAATACTCTCTATGGTAAAAATAATCCCCCCGATCAAGCTGTAACTGCCACAGTGGCTGACGCTTTACGGTTAGGATGCTCTGCCATTGGTTTTACAATCTATCCAGGATCAGACGCTTCTTTGGAAATGTTTGAAGAAATTCGGGATCTGGCTGCTGAAGCCAAAGCCTGTGGGTTGGCAGTGGTTATTTGGTCTTACGCACGGGGAGCTTCTCTTTCAAAGGCAGGAGAAACAGCAATAGATGTTATTTCTTATGGTGCTCACATGGCTGCATTATTAGGAGCACATATTATTAAGGTAAAATTACCAACGGATCATTTAGAAGGTGAAGATGCTAAAAAACTTTACCTACAACACGGCATAAAAATTAAGACACTGGAAGATAGAGTTCGTCATGTTGTTCAGTCTTGCTTTAATGGACGCAGATTGGTTATCTTTTCAGGGGGAGAAACCAAAGAAGTGGATAGCCTTTTTAAGGATGCACAAGCAATAGCAGCCGCAGGAGGGAATGGCTTAATTATTGGTCGCAATACTTTCCAACGTCCTCGAGAAGAAGCAATATCTATGCTTGATGGGTTAACACGTATTTTTAAAGAACAAAGGTGAAGAAAGGGAAGTCATGAAGATTAGCGGAAATGCCGTTCGGGTAGGCAATGTTATTGAGTATGAAGGTAGGCTCTGGGTTGCAGTTAAAACACAGCATACGCAGCCCGGCAAAGGGGGGGCCTATATGCAGGTGGAATTAAAAAATTTGACGGAAGGAACAAAAACAAATGTTCGTTTCAGATCTGCAGAGCAAGTTGAGCGTGTGTTTTTAGATGAGCATCCCTACCAATATCTTTATGCTGAGGGAAACGATCTTGTCTTTATGGATCAAGAAACCTTTGAACAAATTTCTTTATCTAAAGATTTTGTAGGGGAGGCGGCTGATTTTTTACAAGATGGAATGGTTGTTAACGTTTGCTCCTATGAAGGAAAACCCCTCAGCATTCATCTCCCAGACACCGTTATTTTAGAAATCACGCAAGCTGATCCAGTTGTAAAGGGACAAACAGCTTCTTCCTCTTTTAAACCAGCAGTGTTGGAAAATGGAATGCGTGTAATGGTTCCTCCACATATTGAATCAGGGATGCGTATTGTAATTAATACAGATGACCGAAGTTATGTAGAAAGAGCTAAAGATTAAAGCCATAACCTTTGAAGAGAAATACTAATGCTTACGGCGCGATTAACAGGAAGATCTGCCCTTTTAAATGTCATGATTTCTGCCGCAGAAAAGGCAGGAAGGGCCCTTACACGTGATTTCGGGGAAGTCGAACAACTGCAAGTCTCTCGTAAAGGCTTGGGTGATTTTGTTTCTACCGCGGATCATCGTGCAGAAAAAATTATTATTCAGGAGCTCAACAAGGCACGACCAGGATATTCTTTTCTTCTTGAAGAAACAGGATCTATTGAGGGAACAGACCCCGAACATTGCTGGATTGTAGATCCTCTTGATGGAACCCTTAATTTTCTCCATGGCATACCACAATTTTGCGTCTCGCTTGCCTTAAAAAAGAAGGATGAAATCATTGCAGGAGTTATATTTAACCCCATTTTAGACGAGCTTTATTGTTCAGAAAAAGGAAAGGGCGCTTTTTTAAATCAACGTAGGCTGCGCGTTTCAGGACGTCGTCACTTAGATGAGGCCCTTATAACCATCGGAACCCCCTATCGTAATCAGGTTGATATCACAGCATTTAATCATACGGATCGGTTGATTGGAAAAGTAGCTGGGATGCGCCGGTTTGGCTCTGCAGCATTGGATTTAGCGTATGTCGCTGCAGGGAAGTTTGAGGCCTCTTATGCAACCCATTTGCAAGCTTGGGACATGGCAGCTGGTATTTTGATGGTCAAGGAATCTGGTGGATATGTTTGTGATTCCCAAGGAGGTCAAAATATTCTTGATTCAGGTAGTGTTTTGGCATCCAATGACCACCTTTTTGAACCCTTATCCAAGCTCTTAATCAGATAGCCTTTTCACTGGCAATATATCGTCCTGGCAACATCCCATATTTTGTAATCCGAAAATGAGGGATAAGGCTATGAGCCACATAGTACATCCAATAATAAAATCGAGAATTTTCCAGGATAGAGGTTTTGAGAATATGGGCTTTAAATAACGTGCACCAAACCCCAAACTGAAAAACCAACAAATAGAAGCGATAATGGCGCCTAAGGCAAAAATGGGTCGTTCAAAACTTTTATATTGAGCTCCAACACTTCCCACCAGGATCACCGTATCCAAATAAACGTGAGGGTTGAGTAAGCTCAAAGCAAGAGTGGTTAACACAGTTTCTTTTAAAGCAGGAGGGTTGCTTTTACTGTTCTTGATGGCAAGCGATTCGGTCTTTAGTATGGATCTAAAAGAACGAAATCCATAATATAAAAGGAATGCTGCTCCTCCCCACCTCGCACCTTCTAAAAGAAGAGGGCTTGTGGTTAAGAGACGCCCAAAACCTCCAACGCCTAAGGCAATGAGAATAACGTCAATTATTGTACAAATAAGGACAGTTACGAGAACGTGATTTTTTAAAATTCCTTGTTTTAAAACAAAAGCATTTTGAGCGCCAATGGCTATGATTAAGCCAGCGCCTGTTCCAAATCCTTGAATGAAAGGAGTTATACAAAAAGAATCCATATGCAAGGTTTCATTTCTAAATACTGATTATTTATAAGGCGATTTCGTGAATCTCACAAGTTGGTATGTCGGTTTAATAGATTAATAAGTGTTTTTTGGAAGTGTGTCCCTTTGAGACGGAAATTGGGGAGGCTGAAAAATATTTTTAGAAGGTTGGGGCACATCAACCAGAGAGGGACAAGGCGCATGGCCATAAAGGGCCAGAAGATTTTTTGATGTTATCCACAAGACTTTATGGGAAAAAGGGTTGTTAGGATTTGTGCTAAGGGGGCGGTCAATAATTTCATTTTCAGATGTTGCATTTTGATGTTCATCTGAACTTTGTGTAGGTACAGACAAAGGATTTGGATAAGCTCCCCTGCCCTGCGGTCCATGACTTATTAGAACCAAGGCAACATTAGTTTGTAGTCCTTTAATATTTAAGGAATTTAAATGGGTATGCTTTTCACACAACCGTAGGGGGGTTGGATATATACTACTTGGTATCTGAGCGGTCAATTGAGGGGTGACTGCATAGTAATCATCTACCACATAAGTAAACCATCGCTGATACCCATCCTTAGCAATAGCCTCTGGAAGCCCGAGGTCGTGGTAAGGAATAATGCCTCGACGGCGCTTCATTTCTGTGTCTTGGATGCCGCGAGAGCTATGAGGTGAAGCTGCATAAGGTAAAATTTTATTTTGAAGTGCATAACTGGCGAGAGCATAAAGGATCTTTTCTTGATTTTGTGTTGTTATGGTGGCTTTTTGCCAATCAAGCATTCCCTTCAAAGCTGGCAAGGTCATGCCAGCGACAAGACCTATAATAATGAGCACAAAAGCCATCTCTATTAGGGAAAATCCTGAGAATTTTGCATTCATATCTTTATGCCCCTCTTATGGTACCTTCGTGGTAGCACAACTTTAAGCTGCAAGCAAAGAGGTTGTTTTAAGGCCAAAGGGCTTTTCCAAGACGTATCCAGGTAGCGCCATGTGCAATAGCTGTTGGGTAATCCCTACTCATTCCCATGCTGAGATCATGGAGGCCATGTTGATGTGCAAGTTCAGATAAAAGCTGAAAATGAGGTTCAGGACTCTCTTTAAGCGGTGGTATGCACATGAGCCCGGTAAGAGGTAAACAATGGGTCTTACATAAGTCTACTAAGCTCGCAAGATCCTCAACATGTACACCGCTCTTTTGGGGTTCGCGTCCAGTATTAACCTGAATCAGTAGCTTCTCTGTTTTATGGGATAATTGAAGCCACTCTTTTGCTATAGAAAGCACAAGGTGTGGCCTATCGATTGTTTCAATAACATCAAATAAACTAAGTGCCTGCTTGATTTTATTTCTTTGCAAAGGACCAATAAGATGAAGGCGCACGTTAGGATAACTTTGGCGCAAAAAAAACCATTTTTGGGTGGCTTCTTGGACTCGATTTTCGCCAAACAATCGATGTCCTGCCTCGATAAGTGGTAAGATATTTTCAATAGGTTTATTTTTGCTGACTGCTAAAATAGAAACAGAGTCAGGTGTTCGTCCTACTGACAAACAAATTTTCTCTATTGTTTTTTGAGTGTGCTCTAAAAGATTATTTTTTTCGGAATGCATCCAACACAACAATATTGGAGCCATTTTGGCTATCTTCATGTAAAGAGGCTTGCGAACTTACTTTTGTTTTTGCCTTGCCCTTTTGTTTGGGGCGCACAGGAAATTTTTCTGTGATAACTTTTTCATGAATGGTGGGAGAAAACTGCAAGCCAAATTTTACGGATGGGTCCACAAAACTCACAATTGCTTTAAACGGGATTGTGAGTCGTTCATGGATATCATTAAAGCATAAGGTGACAAAGAAAGAATCATCCTCAACTTCAAGATCCCAAAACTCATACTGGAGAACGATGGTAATTTCTTCTGGGTACTGGTCCAGTAAGTAATCGGGCAAATCAACACCTGGAAAATCCGTCCGAAATGATATGTAAAAGTGATGATTACCAGGTAGCCCACTTTTAGAAACTTGGGTCAAAGCATCACGTACGACTGACCGTAAGCTTTCTTGAACGAGTTGCTCGTAATCAAATTTTGTTATTTTGCTCACTAACTATTTCCTCAATTGGATTCTAAAAACAACATTTGGGACCAAAGTGGGGAGCTTCTGTTGCCCGGTGCTCCCCGAACCGCTAGCTTCTCGCTACTTTAGACAAGCAATCGCCAGTCTTAAGCAGCTGCGGCAGCTGAACCGAGGTAGGGATTAGCTACTTCGTTCATTACCTTAGCTTGAAGTGCATCATAATCGGCACTTATAAAAATAGCCCGATAACGGTGGTACAATGCCGAGCGAAAGACATATCTTTACTACGCACGTCGATCCTGTTTCACCCCCATATTAAAGTTCTATAATATCATAACCTAAATGAGGTCACAATTGTAGGCAGAACTTAGAAGCTGGTGGAGGCGCCGGGTACCGCCCCCGGGTCCGCCTCGCTTATTCCATAAATCGTTTATCGCTATAGTTGGTTACCCAACACTATATAAAATAAGGTGTTTTTACTGGAAAAAAAAGGGTTTTAACGCTAATCTGGGCTTACTTTCGAAAAAAAATTAATTTGGGATAGAGGGACATGGTCGAAAAAAATATAAAAATACAAGAAAATCAACAATCTAATTCAGAACAATTCTTAACCCGCCGTAGCACGGCCCCTCTGCTAGAAGACTGCCTTTATGAGCCCTTCCCTGTATTAGATCATGGTTTTATTCGTGTTATTGATTATATGGGAGATGATGCTGCTATCGTTCAGGCTGCCCGTGTTTCTTATGGAAAAGGAACAAAGATGGTCAATGAAGATAAGGGGTTAATTAATTATTTGATGCGGCATCGTCATTCTACCCCTTTTGAAATGTGCGAAATAAAATTTCATGTTAAGTTACCCATTTTTGTGGCACGCCAATGGATTCGCCACCGAACGGCAAATGTTAATGAATATTCTGCACGCTATTCTATTTTAGATAAGGAATTCTATGTACCGAGTCCAAGCCATCTTGCTGCTCAATCAAAGAGCAACCGCCAAGGACGTGAGGAAGTGCTGCAACAGGCTCAGGCAGACCAAATCTTAGCTTGGCTGCAAGAAGATGCTGTGCGGGCTTACTCTCATTATGAAAAAATGCTCAATGAAGATAAAGATGGCAATGTTGTTGACCCCAACCTTCCTGGGCTTGCACGGGAATTAGCACGCATGAATCTGCCGGTTAATTTTTATACGCAATGGTATTGGAAGATTGATTTACATAATTTAATGCATTTCTTGAGCCTTCGTGCAGATCCGCATGCCCAATATGAAATTCGTGCCTATGCAGATGTCATGCTTGAAATTTTGAAAAAATGGGTCCCGATGACCTATGAAGCGTTTATGGATTATCGAATGGGTGCTGCGTCTCTGTCTGCCAAAGGGCTAGCAGTGGTAAAGTCGCTTTTGAAGGGTCAGCCCCTTGACCAGGCTTCAAGTGGCATGAGCCCCCGTGAATGGCGTGAGTTATGTCAATTGATTGATATATCTATATAATTTTACAAGCACGAGGTCTATGTTGCCACCTCTTCTCATGATTTATCAATGGTTGATCCCTCTTTTTAAGAGAGGTGTGCTAGCGTATGTGAGGCATCGTCTTAAAAAAGGAAAGGAAGATCCTGAGCGCTTAGGGGAACGATTTGGCAAAGCATCTAAAATGCGCCCCCAAGGGTCAGTGGTGTGGTTTCATGGAGCAAGTGTTGGGGAAGCTGTTTCGCTTTTACCTCTTTTGCGTAAGATTCGTGAGAAATACTCTGATATCACACTTCTCATCACAACAGGAACGGTAACAGCAGCAACGGTTATTACTAAGTCTTTACCTGAAGGATGTATTCATCAATATAGTCCAATAGATGTGCCAAGTTGGATTGAGGCCTTCTTAAATCATTGGAAGCCTGATATGGCGGTTTTTGTTGAATCCGAGTTCTGGCCAAATCTTCTTTTAAAATGTGAGGAGCGAAAAATACCTCTTTACCTCATTAATGCGAGCTTGTCTCAAAAAAGCTTCAAATCTTGGCAGCGCTTTCCTTCAGTTATTCGACGTATTTTATCCTGTTTTGAAGTTTGTTTGGCTCAATCAGAAATGATTGCTCAACGACTGATCGATCTTGGCGCACCCCCATCAAAGGTGCGTGTATGTGGGAACATGAAATTCTCTGCTAGTCCCCTTCCTTTTGATGAAGCTGAGATGTTAAGACTGCGCACCTTAATTCAAGAACGTCCAGTATGGGTTGCGGCAAGCACGCATGCAGGAGAAGAAGAGATTGTAAGTGAAGTGCATGATCACATAAAAAAAGCTCTTCCTAGCCTTTTAACAATCTTAATTCCGCGCCACCCTATGAGAGGGGAAGAAATCGCTGAAGATTTAAGAGATAGCGGGTATCAAGTTGCTGTGCGGTCTTCAAATGATGTAATTGAAAATTCAACGGACATTTACTTGGTTGACACTATAGGGGAGTTGGGCCTGTTTTACAGACTCAGTAAGGTTGTTTTTTTGGGAGGAACTTTTGTCCCTATCGGAGGCCATAATCCAATCGAACCAGCAATGTTAGAATGTGCTATTATATGGGGGCCTTATATTCATAAACAAACCGAAATTTGTAATATCCTTCACCCTGCAGTATGTCCAGTAGTAACAAAGGAGGAATTTACAACTGCAGTCGGTGAACTTCTTATGGATCCAGCTATTCGCGAGGAAAAAATAACAAACGCGCGCCAACTCATAGACGCTCACGCCCATGTTATGGACCACATTATTGATGCATTTAAGGAAAAGCTGGAAGAATTAAGTGGCGGGAGTGACGGGACTCGAACCCGCGGCCTCCGGCGTGACAGGCCGGCGCTCTAACCAACTGAGCTACACCCCCTCTTACCTTTTGGACTTAATCTAGTTAGCGTATTTTTAAGAGGTGCGTCAAGAAAGAAATGGTATTTAATTTCTCTAATTAGTTGATTTTAAAGGATCAAAAAACACCCATTCTCATCAAGAAATTAACAGCGCATACACTCAAGATGCTGAGTTTTGAAGAAATTTTGTAAGAAAGAATTGTCGGTCGTTTTTAAGTATGCCATTGTTAAAGCAAGTTCTAGGAGACATTAAAATGCCAAAGCAATCTATAGCTCCCTTTATTTTGAGTGTCATGAAGCCTTTTAAATGGCTTATAGCAGGCCAATTTCTTGTGGCTATTGTTTGGGCTGTTGATTTGTCTTTAAGTCCATACTTGCTGAAAATCATGATTGATCGTATGCCTGGCTTGGCTTTTGCCGAGGCTTATGAAGCCCTTTTGATTCCAGCAGTTTTATATCTTACAATGTCCTTATTCATAGCCATTATCTTTCGATTTTATGATTTTATTTGGCTTCGCATTAATCCTCCACTCAAACGCCATATAGGTCTGGTTTTGATGGAGCGTATGATGCAGCACTCCCACCGCCTTTACCAGGATAATTTTGCAGGAAATTTGGGTAATAAAATTAAGGATGTTATGAGTGGGATCCCTGATTTATTAAAAACCATCATTGATCAATTTATAAGCCATGGTTTAGCGCTTCTCATTGCTATGGGAGCCGTTTTGACTGTTGATATTAAATTTTCAATAGCTTTGTGTGCTTGGTCGGTGGTTTTTATCAGTGGGTCACTTTATTTTGCCAAAACAGCGAGTGAGCTCAGTGAGGAGGCTGCGGAGGTTCGTTCAAAAGTTGTCGGAATGATTGTCGATGTATTAAGCAATGTTTTAAGTGTTCGTCTTTTTTCAGCACGGCAGGGCGAAAGACGAAAATTAGAAGGGGTGCTTGATAGGTATGTAAAGGCAGATCAGAGACGAGACTGGTATTTTCTCACAATGCATGCTTTTCAAAGTGGATCCTTTGTCATTTATCAAGGTGTTGTTCTATTTTGGTTGATTGAGGGATTCAGGCTTGGCAGTGTCCTTCCTGGGGACTTTGCCCTTATTTTATCTGTGAATGTTGCCATTATGAATTGCTTATGGAATCTATCCAGAGACATAGGGGCTTTTGCAGAGCTCACAGGAAATATAACTCAAGGGCTTCGCATTGTGCTCTCCCCTTTAGAAATTGAAGACAAACCTCAGGCAACCTCTCTCATAGTCCATGAAGGCGAGATCGTTTTTTCCCAAGTTCATTTTCGCTATCGAAATACGGACCCATTATTTGAAAACAAATCAATCACCATTTTGCCGGGCGAAAAGGTTGGTTTGGTAGGGTATTCGGGGAGTGGTAAAACAACTTTTGTGAGCCTTATCTTACGTATTTTTGATGTGACTGGCGGTCACATTCTCATTGATGGTCAAGATATACGAGAAGTAACTCAAGATTCTCTGCATGCAAATATTGGCATGATCCCCCAAGATCCTTCTCTTTTCCATCGTAGTTTGATGGAAAATATACGATATGGTCGACTTGATGCCTCTGACGCAGAGGTGGTTGCTGCAGCCAAAAAAGCCAATGCCCATGAATTTATTGTTCAATTGCCGCAAGGATATGAATCTTTGGTTGGGGAAAGAGGTGTGAAGCTTTCAGGGGGCCAACGTCAACGGATAGCCATTGCTCGAGCTGTTCTTAAAAATGCTCCCATTTTAATTTTAGATGAAGCAACTTCACAACTTGATTCAGTAACTGAAAATGTCATTCAAGATGCTTTAGAAAACTTAATGCAAGATAAAACAACGCTGGTTATTGCCCACCGCTTATCCACGCTTTTACGTATGGATCGTATTTTAGTTTTTGATCGAGGAAAAATCGTTGAAGACGGAACCCACAAAGAGCTTCTTGCTAAAGACGGTCTATATAAAACATTGTGGGATGCACAAGTGGGTGGCTTTTTGCCAGAAACAAAAGAAGAAAAGGTAATATAACTACATTTTTCCAAAAAATAAAGAAGGACGTAGATCGTAAATGATGTGGCCCGGTTTTAATGTATTAACTAATATTTCCTTGCTAGCAGTAAGAATTTGTTCTTCATCAAAAGTTATATGTATTTTTATATGCTCCACTCGGTCAGCCTTCCAGGTACCAAAATCACAATTATCCATATTTTCTTCTATTGTTCCTTCTTCAGTCCATTTTCTTACCCACCAGGCCCATAAATCGGCTGCTTGTATAGGAAGAAATTTTTTATCATCCATGAAAATTGGGGTGCTTCCAAAATGCTTGAGTATTTCCCCTGGTCTTTCACTCATGTACTCACTCCACATACTTAGTATTTGATTTTCTTCATTATTTTGTTTATCAAATATAAAATCGACAGTATCTTCTAGAAGGATGAAATTTTTTATTTCTTCCCTTTTGTTATGGAACATATCCATGAGACCTCTAAAAGCAAACAGATAAGAATTATTAAGAAAACCCCAGTCTATCTCTGAATTAGGAAGAAAAATCCGCCTTTTTGCCCGCTCTAAATCTTTCTGATTATAAGCAATTGAGATCGAGCATAGCACGTGATTTTCAATTACCCTATAAAATGCAGGTACACGTTCTAGCCGTTCAGGTTTTCCCGCCATTTCTGTCATTTTAAAATGGTATGTTCCTGACAACCTATCGAGCGTACCAAATCTCCTTAATAAACTTTCCCATTCACTAGAAAAGTTTTTCCAAGTTTCTGAATCTGCAATATGGCCCGCTAAAACAAAGACATCACCAGCGGTATAACTATCATCAATGACTGCTTGTAAAACCATTAAATATTCCTTTCAAATTAATGGAGAAGGGTGAACATACTTCTTCATGAGTAATAATATTTCAATTAAGATATCATAATACTGTATATTTAAAATATTGCTGTTTATTAAATTCGTTGGAAAATATTGTGAGAGTTTTTGAGCCCATTTTGTTTGTCAAATAACTATGCTAAAAATAAATTGTGACCTAACTCTCTTACGTTGAGTATGTTGGATAAAAAATCATGAACCTTGCCTTTATAGCAGCAGCGACTCAGGAAGCCCAAAAAGCAAAGGAAACATTGGAGGGTTTGTATCCTTCAACACCACCTGAAAAGGCGGATGTTATTATTGTGTTGGGTGGAGATGGGTTTATGCTAAAAACCCTCCATCAGTTTCAAAGTCTCGAAAAACCTGTTTATGGAATGAACTATGGAAGCGTTGGTTTTTTGATGAATGCTTATCATGAGAAAGATTTGCTTGGTCGCTTAAAGAGCGCCAACGAGACAGTTTTACATCCCTTAAAAATGGAAGCAACGACCGCTACAGGAAAAAAAGTTATTGCCCATGCCATTAATGAAGTATCCCTGCTCCGTCAAACTGCTCAAGCTGCTAAAATCCGTATTTATGTTGATGAAATCTCGCGGCTTGATATGGTGGTATGTGATGGTGTGCTAGTTTCAACACCAGCTGGAAGTACGGCATATAACCTTTCTGCTCACGGTCCCATTATACCCATTAATGCGAATCTTTTAGCCCTTACGCCTATTAGTGTTTTTCGTCCTCGTCGTTGGCGAGGTGCCTTATTACCTGACACAGCTCAAGTGCTTTTAGAAATTTTAGAAGCGGATAAGCGTCCTGTAAGCGCTACGGCAGATGATCAAGAAGTGCGCGATGTACAACAGGTAAAGATTTATCAGGATGCACACGTTAAATACCGTCTCTTATTTGACCCACATCATGATTTGGAAGAAAGAATTCTCGGAGAACAATTTTTTGTCTAGTCTAAATCGAGAGACGGTGTTTAGTATTCTCCGAAACATTTATTTTCATGTCAGATTCACGCCGCCAAGCTTCAAACATTAAAATAGCCCATAAGGGTTCTTGGTGATCTAAGCGCCCAGAAAGATGATTCTTCCATAATTGACGAATGGGAGCCGGGTCAAAGATTTCTGCGAGCTTATTGGGAGAAAGAAGATCTTCAGCCCAATCTCGAAGCTGGCTGCGCAACCACATATCTAAAGGGAAAGCAAACCCTGATTTTGGTCGTTCAATCAAATCTTTTGGAACATATTTATAAAGAACTTGGCGTAAAAGCCACTTACTCCCTTTTTTAGCATTTCTTATGGTCTGCGGATGTGCCCATGCCCATTCAACAAGACGATGATCAAGAAGCGGGACACGCGCCTCTAAGCTTAGGCTCATTGTGGCACGATCAACTTTTGTTAAGATGTCATCTGGCAAGTAGGTAAGGGTATCAAGGGCCTGCATTTGTGAAGCCAAGTCTTTGAGATGAGGAAAAAACCGCGTAAAGTTTGGAGCGTAATTGTGAGGGAGTGCTTGAGAAGGTTCAGGCCAATAACTGATAAGAGATTCATAAAAACTTTCAGGAGTTTTTGCTGCCATTGACCGAGCAACTTTATGAATTTTTTTACCTAACTTCAAAGGTCTTTTCGAGGGAGGGATTATAGAGCCAAGGAGGTCCCATGCTCTTATGGGGATAGTTTGTAAAACTGTACCAATACTCCCTCTGAAAGGGGTGTAAGTCATTATTTTCCATAATTTATTGCTCCATTGATAACGAGAATAGCCACCGAAAACTTCATCCCCACCATCACCTGATAAAACGACAGCTACCGACTGGCGAGCCAATTGAGAAACCAGGAAAGTTGGAATTTGAGACGAGTCAGCAAATGGCTCATCGTATAAATGAGGTAAAGAAGGAATAACATTTAGTATTTGTGAAGGGGTGATAGATAACTCAGTATGATTCGTTCCTAAGTGGTTAGCGATGGCTCTCGCGTAGGGCGCTTCGTTATACTCCTTTTCATTAAACCCAATAGTAAACGTTTGGAGAGGTCGAGATGTATGGCGTTGGGCAATAGCTGTAACTAACGAAGAATCTATGCCCCCAGATAAGAAAGTCCCAACAGGGACGTCAGAGATCATACGCCGACTGATTGCATCATTCAAAAGTTCTTCAAGATTTAACAATGCTTCTTCAGAAGACTGTTCAGAAAGGTGATTTGGGAATGAATGATGTTGGTCGATGATTTCTTCTAAAGTCCAAAAGGTCTTTTCAGTTATTTGGCCATCTTGTGAGTAACGTAAAATTGTTCCAGGAGCAAGTTTTTGTACATTCTGATAAATCGATAAAGGCGATGGTACATACGCATGTTTTAAATAAGCAGATACAGCTTCATAATTAATTTTAGGATCAAAGTCCGGATGCGCTCGTAAGGCCTTAAGCTCTGAACCAAATAAAAATGATGATCCCATTTTTCCCCAATATAGAGGCTTAATTCCCAATCGATCACGTACCAAATATAAACATCGCTCCTTGCGGTCCCAGACGGCAAAGGCAAACATTCCAATAAATCGTTTGACAGCTGCTTCAATGCCCCAAGCAGAAATTGCTTCTACCATAATTTCTGTATCAGAGTGTCCTCGAAAAACAATGCCGCTTTTTTCCAAAAGAGGCCTTAGTTCTGATGCACTATAGGTTTCTCCGTTATAAGTTATAACCCACCGTCCACATTGAGAAATCATGGGTTGATGGCCCGCGGGAGATAAATCTTGAATTGATAGGCGGCGATGTCCTAAAGCGAGGCCTGCGGGTTCATCAACCCATGCCCCTTCATCATCTGGCCCTCTGTGCGCAAGCGCATTTGTCATGTTGGAGACATAGTGCGTGAGTGCCATTGCGTTATTGAGTTCAGGAGTCATAAAGCCAGCAATACCGCACATGTGTTCTATCCTGCTAATTTTAGAGGTGTATGAAAATCCATGGTATCTACACCAACATTTATTTTTTCCAAGAGCGCAACAAGTTTAACCGCTTGTGTCTTTTCTACGAGGTCGGACAGTTTTTCCATCAAATCATTGTTTTGAGCTTGGATAGAAAAATTGGTCGTGCCTATCACAACGCCAGGAGTTAATGAATGAATAACTTCTGCTTCCTCAAAAGTAGGAATAAGGAAAGGTTTGCTTGAGAAGTTAATATGAGCATCTATCTCCGGTATCAATCCATTAAGAAGGGCTAAAGATCGAATTAATTCTAAAAAGCGTGAGGGTTCACCGCCAGAAAGATGAAGAATTTGTCCCTTAGTTTTTTCATCCACTAGAGCTGCTACAATAGCGCGCAAGATGGTTTGGGCCGCCTCTTGAGCTGAAAGAAGGTAGGAATAGGCATCTGGAGAAGGCAATGTTATTTTAAGGCCCTGATTTAATTGTTCTTTCCAAAATGCAGTCGTTGAATCCAAATTATTCCAAACATCACAACAATTTATGACCAAGCATCGACCCGCGTGAGTTTTTGAAGTGGCTAAATCTATAGCTTGAAGATGCTGGGAGGTGAGAGTGGTGATGATTTTAGAAAGAAGAGATGGTGTTTGAGGATTGACCTGAATAAAGAGACAAGACCCGAGTTCTTGAAGACATTTTGCTATATAGAGCGGACTAAAGATATTTTTTTGAACGGTCATGAGGAGATTGTTGGCAATTAAATCTGGGTGCGTAATTCTATCTCCATTAATGATTATTTGAGGTTCATGCGATTCAATGAGTGAAATGATAATGTCGTGGTCTGTGATAGAACCGAGAATATACTCACAAATAACATCGGGATATAGCTGGTCAAATTTTATTTTCAACTCAGCCAAAGCATGTTCAGAAGGGTCGACCAGAATGAGGTGCTTTGGGAAAAAGCCAACAATATGATGAGCTAATTGGTGAATAACAGGATCATTTATTCCGATAATAAGAATACGCGCTGAATCAATGAGAGACTGAACATCTTGCCATGTTGTATAGGGTGCCACTTCTAAAGAGAATTGTGGGGAGGAATTTAAATTTGTTTTTCCTAACAAATCTTCTATATGAAGCGGACGTAAAGTTACCTCATGTGTTGCTGGAGAAATATCAAAACACAAACTTAAAATACCACGCCCTTGAAATTTTAAAAGAATTTGGCGTAAAGGCAAATAAACCAGAGACTCTTGAGATATTAAAAATCGCTTCGGTTCACGACCTTCTAGAGAGAGTTTTTGCACAATGGATACAAAATCATTAATCATACCTAAAATAGGAAAATTTGGTGTTTGATCATCATTGCTTAAAGGTTGGTTGAGTATTATCCCTATAAGTTGATAGGGGAAAGGCCCCTTTCCTTTGGGATTTGTAATATGATCACGTAAATAAGCTCCGATTTGTTCATTATATCCAATAACTATAATTGGAATTTTGGGGGAGAGCTCAACGGTATTCGTTTTAATTTCCTCTTGCTTCCAAAAGGGTGCAAGAAGACGCGGGAAAAGTAAACCTGACATAAATAAAACAGTATTTAAAACCGGTGTTAAGGGCGGTAAGTTTCCCATAAGGAGCATAAGTGGATGGTAAAATAAGTTTGCCAAGACTGCACATCCCATGACACCAGGGATAGATTCCATGCTTATATACTTGGAATAACCTTGTTCATTACGAATTAAGAAAAAGAGGGCTAAGCTGATAAATGCAAATACCAAGCAATGTTTTAATATAAAAGTCATTTGCAAAGTTTGAATGTCTTTGCCCAGAAGGAGCCGTAAAGTAACATAAAGACTTAAAAGAGCCATAAGGATGTCTGATGCGAAAATAACCCACTCTGTTTTGATTTTTTCGGTGGTGTATTTTTGTGCCGCCAATAATTTATCGGTTATAAATTTTCTCATGACTTTCCTTTTTGTTTTTACACATCGCTAGGGTTAGGCCGACTATAACCCATAAGCCTGAGATCCACCAGTTTTGCCAAAATCCTACATTTACCCAAACTACAATAAATGTGGAGGTAAATAATCCCGCAGCAATGCCTCTTTCAGATAAACTTAAATGAGCTTGAAAAATATTCCGGAGAATTTGTTGGGCTAAGAATATTCCTAATATATATCCGACAAATCCAAGTTCGAGCCAAAGCTGAAGAATAACATTATGTGGATGAATCCCAAAACGTGCAGATTGATTTTTTTGGACATGACCTTTGGAGTCAAGATAACTCCAATTTCTTATAAGGTGTGCTTTTTCATGATAACGTGTTCCATCAATTCCAAGACCCTTCCATGGATTTTCAAAAATGCTTGTTGCAACATCATTCCATATGTAGAGACGGTCAATGTAGCTCGGTGAATGTATATACATATTATATTCAGGAATATATTCCGGTTTGAAAAATAGGAAACTAATCAAGGGGAATACAGTAATAAGAATAGGTGTAATGATGCGCATACTCCATGACGTAATGCTTTGAAAGGATATAATTCCTAAAAAAGCACCGATGCCCATAATGAGGCCAATAAATGATGTATCACAGTCGATTTGAGCAAGTGTCCAGCCAATTAATGAAAATAAACATATTACCATGAGCGCACGCAACACCAAGGAAACAGGGCGCCTTATGACCCAAAGGATTGCTGGCCAAGTCGTGAGGGTAATCATCAAAGAACCTTGAGTGAATGCTTTTGCAGATGTTTTCTGCCAAAAAGTTTGCCATGGATTTCCAAGCCATGTTTCTATCAAAAGGAAAAGGACGCCTATAAACAATCCACCTATCAAAGCACGAATTAAAGATTTCCGTAAATCTAGGGATAAGTTTGATGTAAAGCGACACCAATAATATCCCAAAATAACAAGAGCGAATACTTTTAAACTCGTGGTGAAGGAATTAAAAGGAAAATTAGTCCACGCACTGGAAAGGAGCGCCCAGAGAGGAATTGCAAAAATAGAAATTGTTAGGGGTTTTGGTAAATTTTCCAAGGGGTGTTTTTGGTTGTAGTAAATACCAATTAATCCCCCAATGATGATTTCCCAAACAATACCATGGGGCGCTACGATGGCAATTGGAATAAATAAAAAGATCATAACCAAGAGAAGGTATGATATAGAGCTTGGAAGAGAGATTGTCATAATCATCCACCCATTTTTAAGATTAAATCCCAAGCTCCTTTATCTATCGGCATTACAGACAAACGAGATTGTCGAACAAGAGCCAGATGCTTTAGATTGGGCTCGGCTTTAATAGCTTCCAAACTTACGGGCTTCTTTAATGGTTTATAAGTGGTTACTTCGACCATACCAAAACGACCTGTTTCATCTGTGGGGTCAGGATGATAGGGGCGTGATACTTCAACAATACCCACTATTTGACGATCGTCACCTGAATGATAAAAGAAACAACGATCTTTTACCTTCATGGCCTTCATGTTGTTGGCTGCTTGGAAGTTGCGGACTCCATCCCAATGAGTAGAGTTCTTTTTTATTTGGTCATCCCATGACCAAGTAGAAGGTTCAGTTTTGATCAACCAATAATGCATTAAAACTCCAATTCTGATTGTCGAGAAAGTATATTTTCAATAGCACTATCAATGGGGACATCTTTATATAATATGGAGTACACGGCTTCGCATAATGGCATGGGAATAGAAAGATTTTGTGCAAATTTATAGACAGCGGCAACTGTCGGCACCCCCTCAGTAATAAAAGAAGACTGGGCTAAAATTTTCCTTACATCTGCCCCTTTTTGTCCTAAAGCTTTTCCGAGACGCATGTTGCGAGATTGTTCATTTGAGCAAGTCAATGTTACATCGCCCACGCCTGCGAGGCCTAAGAATGTGTCGCCTTTACATCCAAGTGCTATTCCAAAACGTCGTATCTCGGCTAACCCACGTGTAATAAGGGCTGCGATTGCATTATTTCCGAAGCCTCTGCTTTGTGCAATACCGCACGCAATGGCCAAAATATTTTTCAGAGCCCCCGCAATTTGGACCCCTTTAGGGTCATCATTTATATAACAGCGAAAACGAGAATGACGTAAACATGAAGCAACGTCTTTAGCAATATTTTTATCTTCTGATGCAATGGTTACAGCCGTTGGGAGGTTTTGACCAACCTCATTGGCAAAGGATGGACCTGATAATATAACGGTGGGATTTGCAAAAAAATCTTTGCTGACTTCTGATAAAAGTTGGGGTTTTCCTTCACCGTCTCTCAATACAATTCCTTTTGCACAAATAACCCATGGCGCATGAGGGGGAAGATATTTTTGAACACGTGCACATGTTTCTTCGAAAGAAGAAGTTGGTGTAACTTGAAGCACAATGTCAGCCTGTTTTAAAAGCGATAGATCATTGGAAATGGTAAACTCCACAGGGAGAGAAATTCCTGGTAAGTAATCTTTATTTTCATGATATTTTGTGAGGGCGTCTGCCTGTTCTGGGCGACGAGTTATAAGAGTTACCTTTTGGCCTGCACGATGTGCAGTTAAAGCAAGTGCAGTTCCCCAGGACCCAGCGCCAATAATACATATATTCTTCATGATGAAACTT
>Ga0194123_10000503_pt1 | contig 73031 bp, 63 predicted proteins | sample TA2MahsurfametaG_5_FD_155479 | JGI IMG/M metagenome (GOLD analysis project Ga0194123, IMG submission 155479) | Freshwater microbial communities from Lake Tanganyika, Tanzania - TA2015023 Mahale A surface | ecosystem: Environmental > Aquatic > Freshwater > Lake | place: Tanzania: Lake Tanganyika... | reverse complement strand
TGTCCTAATTTACCACAATTGTTGCAAAATACTTGCTTCTTAATATTCATAGGTTGCGTTAATAGTTAGTTAAACTATTAACGTGTTATAGTTTTATATTTATTTAAAATACACATTTTAAAGGTTTTAAGAATAAAATATAATATATTATATTGATAAATAAAAATTGAGATGTTATTGTAAGATTATAAATCTTATTAATGTTAAATGCAGACTTATCAGACAAGCTACGATTCAGAAAGAAAATGTCAAGATTATCCAAGGTATTATGTATATCATGAAACAAGTAAAGGTAGCCAGCATTTTGGTATTAATGTGTGTAAAGTATATAATGAAAACGACGATTTTAGGCAATGGTTAGTTGTTTCTAATAGAATGAAAAGACTTATAGCAAGACAGCTTGTAAATGAAAATATAAATTTAAATAATTATGGCTTCCGCTTAGACTATTGTAGATGGCGTGTTTCGCAACAACATAATGAGCTATTTAAAAAGTTGGAAAAAATACAAGCACTATCTTTTGAACAATTAGTTTGTGAAAGAGAGCTTGAAGAAGCTATTAAGACATTAGGTTATTCTCATATAGAACTAAACAACGCAGAAGCAGATTTAATTAACTATCAAATTGATCATAACTATTTTTGTTCAGTCACGATGGAACTACAGTATAATCTTGAAGATGCCGAAGAAAACCACGAAGAAGCTAAAAAAAATCTGGAATTAATAAGACAAAAAATGTTTGAACTAAACAATAGCAAATGCTTAAAACACGAAGAAGACTATGACTGGAATGAATTTATGATTTAAATCGGATTTTAAGAATAAAATATAATATATACAAAATGGATATAAAAGAACTACGAAGTTATTGCATTCAATTTGAGCAACCATATTATAATTCAAGTAATTTAGGCATGTCATTATTTGATTTATTTATGACGTTTTTTATTGCCTATTTGATTGAACCATTTATAAGAGTATATACTGGACTAAATAGACAAGTATATTATTTAATGCTTTTACCATTAGGAGTTGTTAGTCATATATTAACAAACCAACACACATTCTTAAATGGTAAACTGTTTGACAATTCAATCAATTTATATAAAGTTATAATGATTATTATAACACTTAAATTAATATATGAACTAAATAAGAGTTTTTATGGTAAAAATACGCAATAGTTTTGTTAATGTTATTTATAAGTTATGTCAAACAATAATATGTCTAATAATAATATGTCTAATAATAATGTATTAAATCCAATAATATGGGGACCACATTATTGGTTTGTTTTATATACAATTGCCTTAAGTTATCCTAACAATAGCAATGATTCAACAAAAAAGAAATATTATGACTTTATAACAAATTTACCGTTGTTTTTACCAATTAGTGACATTGGTAATGTATTTAGTAAATTTTTAGATGCTTATCCTGTTACACCATATTTAGACTCTCGTGAGTCGTTTGTAAAATGGGTGCATTTTATACATAATAAAATAAATATTTATTTAGGAAAACCAGAAATAACTTATTATGACGCAATGAATAAATATTATGAAAACTATAAAATTAAGGAGCTAAAAAAATATGAAGAAAGCAGAAATAAGCAAAAATACATTTTTGGGAGCTTAGTACTATTGTTAGTATTAGTAATAATTGGACTCACTATTAAGTTTAAATAATAGTTTTTTATTTTTATTATAAATTTTTTATAATAAATTTATAACGTATAATTATATTATATTTACTATAATTAATATATTATTATAATTATTAATAATAAATATGAAATTTGAATTGCTCATATTAACTATAACGGGTTTTGTATTGCTTAATACATACTTTGAAGGTAAATTACTAGCTAAACTTAAAAATTATGAAAAATATTATAAAATGGGACTAATTGCTTTTGTTGGACTATGTATATATTTATTTATAAAGAAAAATCCCGCAAATTATAAAGATTTTGTAGTTAATACAAACGGTTACATTAAATATTTACCAATAGACAGAAACACTGCTAGTATTATAACTCCAATTATTGATTTTACATCTAAATCAATAAGTAATGAATTAAATAATAATTATAATTTGAGCGCCGGAACAAACTATAGAGAGTCTCAACATTTACAAAAGTCAATAAATGCAAATTATAATAATATGACAAAGCAGCAACAAAAAATATTACAGTCTGGAAATACTTCAACAAAAAGAAGTGTAAGTGAAACCAAGAAAAAATTTGTGGCGGCTTCGCAAAACTGGCATTGTAAAGGTTGCCAAAAACAGTTGCCTGCATGGTTTGAAGTAGACCATGTTATGAAACTAGAATATGGCGGTTCCAATGATATTACTAATTTAGTAGCTTTATGTAGAGATTGTCATGGAAAAAAAACAGCATATGAAAATTTGTAACATTGATAACACAAACTTTATAACACAAGCTTTATAACACAAGCTTTATAACACAAGCTTTATAACACAAACTTTATAACACAAGCTTTATAACACAAACTTTATAACAGAGAATAATATAAATTTATTAATTTATATTATTAATATTATCTAATAATGACACAATTATTAAAAGCAAGTTTTAATACAATTAGTGACTATTCAGATAAAACAGTAAATTTCTTAAAAAATAGTATAAGTATTTCAACAGATGTGTTAATTAATGGAATAAAATTCAAAAAAAACAGTTCTACTTCCAATGAATATGAATATTTTTACTATAGATACATTAATGTGTTAGTCATTTTATTAATATTTGGTCTTATTTATTATTTAAATAGTTATTATAATGTATTTGGAATAAAAGATACACCCTACGAAATATTAGGAGCAATACTATTGTTAGGCGTTGGAGTCTTTTATTTTCTTTTTCTAGTATTTAGAAATAATAATAATAATAAGATTAATCAAAATGAGAGACTTGCAATAACTGGCACTGACACCATGGAGCTAACCAAATTAGGTTATGATACTAATAGCTATAATATAGATAATATAAAAATTCAAAACACATATTTAAAACCATTAAGAATTTTGTTTATGTATATTGGGCTATTATTATTTATACTAATAAGTATTATATACATAATCAACTATGTGCTGTATGCACAAAAAAATACTAATACGTTTAGTATTACACAATCATTAATAAGCATAACAATTGTCATTGTTGTGTTGGCAATTTTTGCCGCACTATTTTCAATAAAAACAACTGGTTCAGATGACTCATGTGAATATAGTGATACAAGTAAGACTCTCTTTATTTATGATTACATTTGTATTATCAAAAAAACTATATTCTTTATACCTTGTTTGTTACTAATTGTTATTGATGAAATAAATAAAGATATTAAATTAACACCAAGTCCTGTATATTTATTACTTTTTATATTATTGCTATTAATAACATTGCTATTTGTATTGCCGTTTTTATTTAAATATTTTAGAACACTTAATAAAAGCAGCCTATTAAAAGGAACAGACCCTTATTATTTAAATGAAAAAAAGGTCATTGGTATATATCAAAATCTTAATAAAAGTGTTAATTCCACTATTGATATTCCAATACCTAAAGATGATAGCACAAGCAATCCTATTATAACAAATCCAATTGACTCATTATTAAGTACATTAAATTTAAATAAGCAAGAAAATACACTATTTAAAGCATTTGATAGTTCAACAGAAATAGCTCCTGAATCTAAAGATATAACTAAACAAGCAAAAGACAATATAAGTGACACAAAAGGTTATAATTTTAAATTATTAAAAAATGATTATAATGGAATATATAATGTAAAAACTAGCTTTTATGACCCACCCAAAACTATAAACAAATTTCCATACAATTATACATATAGTATAAGTTTTTATGTTTATATAAATCCACAACCAACAAATACATCACCAGCTTATAATAAAGACACTGAAATATTTAATTATGCTTATAAACCAGTAATATATTATAATGGAAAATCACAATCTATCATTGTTAGATCTAGAACACTAAATAATAAAGGAGACCAGTTAGATACTATATATGAAGGGAAAAATATAAAACATCAAAAATGGTTATTTTTTGTTATTAATTATTCCAATAATAACATAGATGTTTTTATAGATGGTAAATTGGTAGGAACAAAAAAAGACATAACTCCATATTTTAAAGGCGATAAGGTAACAATAGGGGAAAATGACGGAATTCAAGGAAGTATTAAAGAAATAAACTATTATAGTGAAATTACAAGTCCATTAACAATTGAGTTATTATATAATTTAACAAATAACAAATAAATTAAAAAATATCAAATAACAAATAACAAATAACAAATAACAAATAACAAATAAATTAAAAAATATCAAATAACAAATAACAAATAAATTAAAAAATATCAAATAACAAATAACAAATAAATAAAAAAAATAAAAATAAGAAATAAGATTTTATATTTAAACTATTATATTTAAGATGTTTTATTATTTTAATATTTTAATATAATAATATTTTAATATGGGCATATTTAATATTATTATTGTAATAATCTTGATTATTGTAGTAATATGGGGCCTTCGCAATCTATTTTTCAAAACAAATATAATTTATGATGTTATGTGTGATGCATCAGCGCCTGTAGAACTACAAAGTACAGTAAATTCATTGTTTGTATCAAACACTAATGTAATAATGGCAAAAGATATTCCAGAAAATAGCTCATCAAATTTTACATTAAGTGTATGGTTTTACATAGATAACTGGGGAAATAATATATCAAACGAAAAAAATGTATTATATATGGCCGTTGATTCAAAAGCACCAACATTACCTGAACTGGCTTCAATGTTAAGCGGTTTAAGCACTAAAGTTGAAAAAGATATTAGTTTAAACCAAATCAAACCTAAAAATATAAATATTGCTTTAGATAAATACGAAAACAATTTATTAATTGATATTGAAACATATTTAGATAATAATGTATCAGGTAGAGCAAGAAGTGCTTTAGTAAATAGAAGAAATTACACAAGATATAAAATACCAAATATACCAGTTCAAAAATGGAATAATTTGACATTAAGTATTGACACAAGAACATTAGATGTATATTTAGATGGGAAACTGCGAAATTCATTTATAATGCATGGATTATATCATAATTTTTATAGCACAAGTGAGAAAAAAAATATATATATAGGAAATATGGCTCAAGGCGCGGGCGCAGCAAATAATGAAGGTCTTAATAGTGGCTTTGAAGGCTTTATTACACGAATTCGCTACGAAAATGATTCCATAAATCCACAAGAAGCATACAATATATATAAAGAAGGAATTGATAAATCATTAGCAAAATCATTATTTAATAAATATAGATTAAAAGTAAGCTTTTTAGAGTATAATACAGAAAAAGGCAGTTTTGAAATATAATTTATATAATTTATATAATATTATATATTAATATTATGAATCCTCCAGAAAGTATATTTACTAATATTTCAAAAAATATTAATGCTGCTATTCCATATAGCGCGGAATCAAGATTAAAATCAGCAAATGATTTTTTATCATCAAATACAATGATAGCAAAAATTACATTTTTATTGGCAATAATAATAATTTTTTCTTTATTATTTTATGTTGGAACTAAATTATTATATTATTTTTTTTCACCATCAGAAACACCATTTTTAATATATGGATTAAAAGATGGGACAGAAGGACTAACTATTACACAGTCTTTAGGCGAAAAATCATCAATCCCAATTTTGCGCAGTATTAATGAATATGAAGGAATAGAATTTACTTACGCATTTTGGATACATGTTAATGCTACAGATTATAAAGAAACAATTGACTTTAAACATGTTTTTAATAAAGGATCTTCACCAAATTCAACAGGAGAAGGGGGAACAGGAATATTTGGTCCAAACAATTGTCCGGGTGTATATTTATATAATGGTAAAAAAAATATGAGCGATGATTTGTTAGACAAGTTCCCTCTTTTAGGAATGTTAGTTAGAGTAAATGTTTTTCATAATAATGAAAACAATAATAATACATATTATGATGATATATATGTCGATGGCATTCCAATAAAAAAATGGGTATGTGTAGTAATTAGAACAACAGCACAAAATGTGGTTGATATTTATATTAATGGCAATTTAACAAAACGTCATAAATTATCAAATATTATTAAACAAAACTATGATAATTTGTATGTCAATTATAATGGTGGATTTGATGGCGCTATTTCTAATTTAAAATATTATAACTATGCTATAGGAACATTCGAAATAAATTCAATAATGTATAAAGGTCCAAATCTAAAATCAAGTAAAGAAAGTAAGCTCAGTGATACAAAAGCGGATTATTTATCAACAAATTGGTATTTTAATAATACAGATATAATATCATAAATTTAATACATAAATTTAATACATAAATTTAATACATAAATTTAATACATAAATTTAATACATAAATTTAATACATAAATTTAAGAATATATAATGTTATTTTTAATTATATGGCACTTAACTTAAGCAGCACGAGAAATAACTATATTATTTTGACACAAAATAATATAAATAGTGTTAGTGAAGGAGCAAAAATTTTACTAAATACACAACTTGCTACTGATAGTATGCCTAGATTGACAGAAAGAAATAAATTTTTTAACCAACTAGATAATTCTACAAATATTATAATATTAAACTACAATAGCATTACAAACAATAACACTACATTATCTGATTGTTTATTAACATTAAATAATATAAAAAATAACATAAAATTTATTTTTACTGATAATAACAAATTTGGAAAATTATTATTTATTAAAAATACTAACATAAATAATTATGACCTTGCCAATAATTATTTAGTAAAAAATTCCACAATTACTTCTAATGATGAAAAGTTCTTCTATTTTCATTTAAATTATTATTTTAATAATAAAGATAGTAGTTCCAATTTTAATAAAAATAGTAGTTCTAATAGTTCTAATAATCCAAATTATGATTATTATAAACTAAATATAAAAGACTATATATTTAGAGATTCTAGTTATACTTTTTTTACTAGAGGACTAGGGTCTGATATATGTTATAATGGTTTAATGTGTAAAATTAAAAGTATAACACCATCAGATGAACTCACTAATTTATATAGAGATGCTAGTCTAACTAGTTTTACTACATTTAGTGACATTTCTAATATAACATCATTAACACAAATCACTAGCACTAGCGCTACACCTTTTAGTATATATAATAATATATATAATAAATATACTATTAATAATAAAAAAATAGTCTATACAGTTGACTTGAGTTATGCTGATAGATCTAGTGGGCTAACAATAAGTTTTGAGACTTTTTTAATTAGAACAAATAATTTTGAAATGGTTAAAAAAGCAACAAGCCAAATAGTATTTGATACTAGCTCTACTATACATTTTTTAAACGTTCAAGTGTCAACTCCACTAAAGCCCATTACATTTACTACAAAAATAAGCAACTCATATATTATTTATTTATCTTTGGGTAATTTTAGAACAGGTCTTATTCAAAGTGATATATATAAACATATTAGTTTTCCATATAATTCAGGAAAGCTAACTTTTTTAGAAAATATTAATGTTAGCTCTATTTATAATCCACTTAATATCAAAAAAAAATATGATAGTCTGCAACAATATATTGACAATAATTATTTGTATGATACTGAGCTATCAGCAAATATACTTTTGAAAAGTGTTAGCGCTTATAATATTTTTACTAGTACTAATAAAATATTTTCTATTTATTTTAATAACTTATTTGATGTTAATAACTTAAAAAGTTATTTTAATGAGTTTAATAATCTTGCTTTCACCAGTTTATCTGGAAGCATTATAAGACCAAATATTAGTTACTTCAATAATAGTACTAATTATAGCATTAATACAATTAGTTTTGATAATGTAATCATAACAAACCCTAATAATTTAAATACTAGAAATCTACCTCAAACACAAACTACTATAGAAAGTTCATATTATAATCTAGATAAACCCGTGCTTTTAGATGTAAGATTCAATTATGATGTCTATTTTAATACATTTTTTACTTTTGATGTATTAAATAATAACATCAAAATAAACACTAGTTCTATAAGTTTTGAGAGTTTAATTTATACAACACCAAGTCGCGATTTTACAGATGTAGAATGTATATATATATATCATAATCCAGAAACAGATCCAAACCCTCTTTATAGATATCCAAATAATAATATTGAAATTATTAGAGATCCAAGTAATATTGATACATTATCAAAAGCAATTGAGCTTTTACCGGGAGCAAGTACTTCAAGATTAAACAGTATAATTATTCCAGAGAAAAATAGTAGTAACTTATCAAGAAAAATGATACAAGGGCTTATTGGATTAAATAATGTTCCAAAGCTATTATCAATTACACCATACGATGAAAATTCAATTGTTGGTCGTGGTTTTATTAACCAATACCAAATAGATGAACAATGTATAACCACAACAGAAGACTTAATTAAAAATAAAATTAATGCAAATAAACATAGTTCAGCAAAAGCTAGTCAAACTTTTATAACCAATAGATTAGTAAGACAAAATTTTGCTAATTTAGTTAGGTCAAATAGACGCAATAGACTATCTCAACAATGTATAGAAGATTTAAGAGAAGATATACGCAATAACACCCCTTTACCAACACAAGTTAATTATGCTAATATTGTTCCTTATACTCCTCGTTTTAAAATATTTAAAACAGGAAAAGGCCATTATTTATAGTCATTATAGTCTTTATAGTCTTTACAGGTTATAATATTTACAAGTTATAATATTTACAAGTTATAATATTTACAAGTTATAATATTTACAAGTTATAATATTTACAAGTTATAATATTTACAAGTTATAATATTTACAAGTTATAATATAAATATAAAACTTTTTGTATTTATATTATGTTATGTGTGGAATAACGTTTATATATTCCAAAAATACAAAAAATTCATTAAAACATATTTTTAATAGTTTAGAATTAATACAAAATAGAGGCTATGACTCCATTGGAATATGTTATTATAATGACATTACAAGCAAATTTGAAATAATTAAAAAAGCATCAACACTAAAACATGACTGTTTTGATTTAGTTAAATCATTATATGAAACAAATGACTTACATCAACAACAAGTATATAAGCAACAATTGTTTTCTAGAATAGCACTTGGACATACAAGATGGGCTACTCATGGCGGTAAGACTGATGCTAATGCACACCCCCATATATCACAACACAAGCAAATTATACTAGTTCATAATGGTATAATAAATAATTTTATGACAATAAAAGAGTTTTTACAATCTAAGAACTATAATTTTTACAGTGATACAGATAGCGAAGTAATTGCTAATTTAATAGAATATTATATTATAGTTATGAAATGTAATATTGAAGAAGCAATAAAAAAAACGCTAAGTCAGTTAGAAGGAACATGGGCTCTTGTAATCATTTATACTAAACAATTAGATACATATTATGTGACAAGAAAAGGGTCTCCATTATTATTAGGTTATAATAATGATTTTATAATATGTACTTCAGAAACAAATGGCTTTGCATGCTTAATAAGTGATTATATTCCATTGAAAGACAATAATATTATTAAAATAAGTAATGGTAGTTATACTAATTTAATAAATAATATGTCCTTGTCCTCATATATTGCTATAGACCAAACTACACCAGATAATTTAACTGATTTATCTAATTATACTATTAAAAAAGTATGTTATGAAAATATAGTTGAAAACATAGGAAATTATAGCCATTGGATGTTAAAAGAAATAATGGAACAACCAGAAACACTACAAAAAGCATATAATTATGGTGGTCGCATTAATAATAATATTATCAAATTGGGAGGATTAGATAATATAAGTAATATTATAAAGTATATAGAATTTATTTATTTAATTGGTTGCGGAACAAGTTATAATGCGTCATTAATAGGCGAGCTCTATTTAAATGAAATAAAACAATTTGTATGTGTTAAAAGTGTAAATGCGTGTGAGTTTAATGAAAATATTTTACCGAATATTAAAAATCATTGTACTACTTTGTGCGTATTTTTATCACAATCGGGTGAAACAATGGATGTATATAATTGTTTGAAAATTTGTAAGGCCAAGAAATGCGTAACTTTGGGTATAATAAATAAAGTAGATTCGTTAATAGCGCGCGAAGTGGATTGTGGTATATATATGAATGCTGGAACAGAAATTAGTGTTGCTTCAACAAAATCATTTACAAGCATGTTAATAATATTAAGCCTACTTAGTATGTGGTTTGTAAATAATGATTATTATAGTAATATAAAAAAAATAGACAATCTTAGAATACTTCCAAATAGTGTAAGACAACTATTATATGATATTAATTTTATGAATAAAATTAATGGTTTAAAGGATTACATTATTAACAATAATGTAACAAGTATATTTATATTAGGAAAAGACAAATTGTATCCAATAGCGTGTGAAGGTGCTCTAAAAATTAAAGAGGTTTGCTATATCCATTGTGAGGGTTTTAGTGCTAGCTCATTAAAACACGGGCCTTTTGCGCTATTAACTAGTTCAAGTTTAACACTATTATTAATAGATATACATAATACTAAGGATCTAAATAATTTAAAATCAACATATTATGAAATAATTGCTCGCGAAACCAACATATTTGTTATAACAAACTCTCAAAATATTATAGATGACTTAAAATTAAGTGAAGATAAATTTATATTGTTAGTAAATCTTGACTATTATAATGAAATTTTATACATAATAACATTACAAAAATTAGCATATGAAGTGTCATTAGGTAAGCATATTAATCCAGATAAACCACGCAACTTGGCAAAAGTTGTTTCTGTTGAATAAAAACTCAAATTCACTTGTTAAAAGTATTAGTTAGTAACCATCTTGGATTAACATTTCTTTTTACTAATGTTGAGCTTTTATATGCTTTTAGTACATTACTTTCTAACATATTTTGTTTATAATACGTACTAGCACTAGGAATTAATGTTTCAAAATTATGTATATTTATAATATATTCATTTTGTTTTATAGCACTTAGTTTATTGGTGTCTTCATTTATAGTATTAGTATTAGCATTATTAACAATTGAATAATATAAATTACTTATATTATTTAAATTATCAATCAATTTGCCACTAACATAAGCCAGTGGTTCTCTAGTGTTAACTAGTCTTATTGGGTTGTCATATAAATGAATTATATTCTTAGAATGAACTGGTAAAAATTGGTCCCTGTTAATAGTTAATGATTGTTGTAGTACCCTATCATTTAAAGCATTGTCTTCTAGTCCCCATCCCCAATTATTTGGGAACCCATTGCATTTTTCAAAATCACCTCCAGTTATTGAAACTATTCCTCCTAAAGCAAAAGTAAAACCATAAAAATGTTTTACTGTTCCTGGATATGTTATATAATCAAATAAATTTTTCATTGCTGGCAATGTATCAACATCATTAAATACAAAGGTAATGTTTTTATAATCATTTGGATATTTTTCTTTCATAACCATAAAACCAATATTTTTTGTTGCTCCGCGATTAAACATTCTAGAATCGGTTTGATGACTATAATATATTTCATAATCGTCTTTGTTATAGTCTTCCATAATATATTTCATATATATAGAAAAATGGTGTTTTTCTCTTTCGCGGTCTCTATATGGAACAATAAAAATTAGTTTAGGAATAGTCGACATATATTTATATAAATATATAAAAAATTATATAAGAAATTATAAAAAAAATTATAAAAAAAATTATATAAAAAATTATATAAAAAATTGAAAAGTTTTTATAAATTTAAAGACTACTAATTAAATAGTTTATTAAATAATATGACAACATATAAATGTTTTAAATGTTATGACTACAATGTATTAGAGGAAAACAGTAAAGGAAACAATTATAAAGATAATAAACAATTCATTATTCAAGCATTTGGAATAAATTCATCAAATAAGACAGCATCCATATTTATAGAAAAGTTTTATCCATTTTTCTACATTATGGTTAGCGAAGACTGGAATGACCAACGTAAAAATGAATTTATGGGACATATGAAACAATTGGTTGGCAATTATTATGAAGACTCAATAGTTGAATGTGTGTTAGTAAAAAGGCACAAGTTATATGGTTTTGATAATAAAAAATTACATAATTTTGTTAAAGTTTCATTTACTAATAGTGGAGCATATAATAAATTAAAAAAAATATTTTATGATGATAAAACCAGTAAAACAGGTCAGTTTGAAAGAACATTAAAAGAAGACGGATATAAATATACTGATGACATTGGAACAACGCATTGTTATTTATATGAGGCAGACATTCCGCCACTATTAAAATTCTTTCATGAAAAACATATTAGTCCAAGTGGATGGATAAAAATACCTTCAAACAAAGTGCGAATTATTAGTAATAAGACAACAAATTGCTCTTATGAATACTCAATAAATTACGAAGATATTTATGATTATAAAGAAAAAGAAACATTAGTAAAATATAATATATGTAGCTTTGATATTGAGGCAAGTAGTAGTCATGGTGATTTTCCTATTCCAATTAAAAATTATAAAAAATTAGCAACAAATATACTTGAAAATTACAATTCGAGTTCTGAAAATTTCAAACTTAATTATGATTTTAATAATTTAAAACACGAGATTTTAAGTGCGTTTGATTTAACACATGACAAATTAAGTTATATACAAAAAGTATATCCTAAGAACCCTTCTATTACATTAGATGAAATGGAAATATTAATAAATAAATTAACAAACTATAATCCATCAAAGTTCAATGTGTCATTAAATAGTGATATTGTTTTGGACGGCGCTGACTCAGAATCTGAAACTGAAGATGAAAATGAAGACGATGAAGAACATGATTGCATTAATGATGGGGAAACTGAAAGTCAAGTAAAATATAACAAACGCAAACCTAAAATAAAAGATTATAAAAAAGATTGCACATTAATAGAATTAATTAAGGACAATAGCTGTGAATATGCTACAAAATTGGTAAAGCTAACAGAAGCATTTGCCAATACTAACTTTCCAGCATTAGAAGGTGACATAATTACATTTATTGGTTTAAGTTTTATTAATTATACAGAACCTAAACCATATAAACGCATTATTATTGTTAAAGGCGGTTGTAAAATTCCAGATAAATATTTATTATGGGCACAAGAAAATAACGTAATTGTATTAGAACGCTGTACTGAAAAAGAAGTATTATTAACATTTACAAAAATTATTAATAGCGAAAATCCGCATATTATTACAGGCTATAATATTACGGGGTTTGATTTTGAATTTATGTATAAACGGTCTAAAGAGCTAAATTGTGTAAATGAGTTTCTCAAACTTTCGCGAAACAAAAATGAAATATGTATTTCAAATGATTGGCGTGCTGAATATAGAGATAAGTTGGCTAAATCTAGCGACACTCAAAAAAAGGATTATAAAGACATTGAAACAAATAAGATTGTTTTAGCAAGTGGTGAATATAATTTAAAATTTATAAAAATGCCTGGACGCATTATTATAGATATGTGTGTCATTTTTCGTAAAGAATTTACATTAAGTTCTAATAAGCTAGACTTTACATCAAGCTATTTTATTAGTGACTCTATTAGTAAAATTGTGTTAAATAATGAAAATAATAGCACAAAAATATATAGTAAAAATCTTACAGGTATTAGTGTGGGTAGTTATATAAAGTTTGATGAGCAAGGGTTCAGTAATAATTTATATAAAAAAGGGCAAAAATTTGAAATTATTGAAATTAATAAAGACGAACAATGGTTTGTGATTGAAGGTCTAGAAGAACTGGATTTGGCCAATTACAAATATAACTGGGGATTAGCAAAAGATGATGTGTCTCCACAAGAAATATTTGCGCTTGCTAATGGTTCTGATTATGACCGATGGACTGTTGGTAAATATTGTCTTGCTGATTGCGACAATGTTATTTGGTTATTATTAAAAGTAGATGTAATTACCGACAAAGTAGAAATGTCAAATTTATGTGATGTTCCGCTAAGCTATTTACTATTGCGCGGACAAGGAATTAAACTACAAAGCTATGTTTCTAAAAAATGTGGAGAAAAAAATACACTTATGCCAGTTGTCAATAAGCAAAAAACAGGCGGAGGTTATGAAGGTGCTCATGTTTTTACACCAAAAACTGGAATATATTTAGAAGAGCCAGTTGCTTGTGTTGACTATAGTTCTCTTTATCCATCGTCTATTATTTCCGAAAATTTGTCACACGACTCAAAAGTATGGACTAAAGAATATGATTTAAGTAATAATTTAATTAAAGAAACCGGGGAAAAATCTGAGCATGGAGATTATTGCTACGATAACTTATATGATTTGGGTTATAAATATATTGATGTGAAATATGATACATATAAATATATACGACCCAGCCCAAAAGCAGCTGAGAAAAAAGTGATTATTGGTTATAAAATTTGTAGATTCGCTCAATTTCCAGATAAAGATGGTAAAGCTATTATGCCAGCTATTTTAGAGGAGTTGTTAGCGGCGCGAAAAGCAACCCGAAAATTAATTTTATTGGAAAAAGATGAGTTTATGAAAAATGTGTTAGATAAGCGACAACTAAGCATTAAAGTAACAGCAAATTCATTATATGGCCAAATGGGAGCAATTACAAGTGCTTTTTATGAAGGGGACGTTGCCGCTTCAACAACAGCTATTGGTCGTAAATTATTATTTTACGGACGGGCAATTATTGAAGAATGCTATAACGATGTTTTGGTAACATTAGATGATGGTACAGTTGTAAAGGCAAAAGCGCAATGTGTATATGGTGATACAGATTCAGTATTTTTCAAATTTAATTTGAGAAATCCAATTAACGATGAAAAAATTATAAATAATCAAGCTCTTATTTATACTATTGAACTAGCAAAAAAAGCAGGGAATTTAGCAAGTCAATTTCTAAAAAAACCACACGATTTAGAATATGAAAAAACATTTTGGCCTTGGATATTATTATCTAAGAAACGTTATGTAGGTATATTGTATGAAGAAAATATAGAAAAAGGCAAACTAAAGTATATGGGTATTGTGCTTAAACGCAGAGATAATGCTCCGCTAGTAAAAGATATATATGGAACTATTGTAAATATTATTATGAAAGAAAAGAGTATTACTAAATCAATAAAATTTCTAAATGAGAGTCTTGAAAAATTGATTGCTGGACAATATTCAATTGAAAAATTATTGGTAACCAAATCTTTACGAAGCTATTATAAAAATCCCAATCAAATAGCACATAAAGTATTGGCTGAGCGAATCGGTCAGCGAGACATTGGTAATAAACCTAGTTCAGGCGATAGAATGTATTATGCATATATTGTAAATGCTAATAAAAAAGCACTTCAAGGTGAAAAAATAGAGACACCTGATTTTATTATTCAAAATAAATTAAAATTGGATTACGCGCATTATATTAGCAATCAGATTATGAAACCATTATTACAGCTCTATGCGTTAAATTTAGAAAATATGAGCGAATTTAAAAAAAAACGCGGAATTACACTACAATCGTGGTATAATGAAATAGACAAATTGCATGCAAAATGGCCCGAACAAGAAAAATTTGAGAAAAAACTAGAAGAACTAAAATGTAAAGAAATTAAAAGCCTATTATTTGATAGCTATTTAAAAGAATGTAAGTAATATTAGTAATTAGTAATCTTGTAATATATTATAATATAATATAATATAATATAATATAATAGTATATGGTTAATAAATTAACATATAAGTTAATTTCAAATTTTTCACAAAAATTTAATAAAAATAAAACAAATAAAATAATAAAAAATTTTAATACAAAGACAGATTTTAAAAATGTGTTATTAAAAAGTGATTATATTCAAGATAAGAAAAAAACTTATACAAATTTAATTGACGTTCAGTCAAAAATTAGTGACCAAAAACAAAGTGGCCGTTGTTGGATATTTGCCTTTTTAAATATTATGCGCTACAAAATGATTAAAAAATACAAGTTAGCTCCAGATTTTGAGTTTTCGCAAAATTATTTGTTTTTTTTTGACAAATTAGAAAAAGCGAATTATTATCTTACTTATATAATTGATACTTATGATGTAAACGTACAAACTATTCAATCAAATGATAAAGTAGTTAAATTAATACATATATTAGACAATTTAACTGATGATGGTGGTCGTTGGAATGTATTTGTTAATTTAATTGAAAAATATGGTATTGTTCCTAAATCAAATATGGATGATAATTTTCATAGCACTAATTCGGATGAACTTAGAAATTTTTATAATGACTTTATACGCAAATGCGCTCACAAAATAAAAACTACACCTAAAAATGAACTTATTAAAAATAAAAATGCATTATTAAACTCTATGTTATTAGAATGCTATAAAATTTTGGTTGTATTTTTAGGAGAACCACCAACTAAAATAACTTGGGAATATTACGAAGAATCAAAAGATTCAAAAGAATCAAAAAAAGCTAAAATAATTAAAAATGTTAGTCCATTAGATTTTTATAAAAAATATGTTCCATATAATGCAAAAAATAAAGTATGTTTAATAAATTATCCTTGTAAAGAAGCGCCCTTTTTTAAACAATATGATGTGCAATTGTCATTTGATGTTTTAGGAGAGAAAAGACGGGGTCTAATAAATGTTCCAATTGACTATTTAATTGATGCTACAAAAAAATCTATAGATAATCAGGAAGCGGTATGGATTGGTCTTGATATTGACAAGTATATTTCACATAAACATAGTTTTATGGATAAAGCAGCTTTTGACTATGATTCCATTTTTGGATTTAATAATGCCATGGCTAAATGTGATTCATTAAATTATAGACAAACAGCTCCTGTCCATGCTATGGTAATAAAAGGTTATAACTTAAATAACTCAAAAACCAATGGATTTCTTGTTGAAAATTCTTGGGGAGATAAACTGTTTGAAAAAGATGATAGCGTGGATTATGATGGAAATTATTATATGTCGGAGTCATGGTTTAAAGATTACACATTTGAAGTAGTAGTAGATAAAAAATATTTACCAAAAAAATTACTAGCAATATTAAATCAAAAACCAATACTATTACCTTATTGGAGCCCATTTGGCGCACTATTACGAAGGAAAATGTAGTTAGCTTTTGTTTAGTATAATTAATTAGTATATAAAATATATAAAAATTGATAATAAATTATAGTATTGTTAGTTGGTCTATTATAAATGAATAACCTATTAAAAGCTATTGAAATTTTACAGTTACATTTGAGAGAAAATAATAATGGCAAACATAGTACTATAACTTCTAAGTGTCCTACTATTTTATCTGAAAAAAATAACAATTGTTATTTATTATTTAGTTATGCTAACGCTAATAATTTACATATATGTAAATTATATAATTTTCAAAAGAAGTCCAAGTCAACTTATTGTAAAGCATGTACTAATGAGAAAAACTATTTGCTACGCTTACATAAAATTGCTTATTCAAAAAAAAATGATTCACACAAGTTATGTATTGACTTACGAAAAAAATTTGATAAAATTGCCAAACTTGAAGAGTTATATAAGAGAGAATGTGATGCCCATGCACAATTTAAAGAGTTACTAAAAACACAACCAACTATTTATAGTGACTCAAAAGAAAAACTAGCAAAGTATAATAAAACAAAGACTAAACTACAAAAACAAATAGCATTAGAAAATAATAAATTATTAGCTAAACGTGTTAATTATATTATTTTACTTAAGACGATTGATTTATGAAGCGAAAAAACTTTATAAGGTCTTCAATGTTAAAATAAAATGTACTATCAGACTCTTGAATGCTATAAGAAATAATATTGGAATCATACAATATATTATATCGACAATTAGGACATGATTGATGCGTAAGTAACCACTCATTAATAGCCTTTGAATTAAATATATGTCCGCACCCATTAATTTTTGTTACTCTATGTTGTGGTAAAAAATCTTCGTGCGTTATAGAACAAGACTCATTTAATGGTTCACATAACGAACAAAAACTACATTCTGTTACATTATTAGTAATAATTGTTTGTAAATTACGCAGTGACAATGCTTCAAAGTATTCCAAATTTAAATCTTCAACTGTATTACTATTATTTGCTACGTTATTTGCTACGTTATTTGCTACGTTATTTGCTACGTTATTTGCTACGTTATTTGCTACATTATTTGCTACGTTATTTGCTCTGGCAAATAATTCTGTATTATTTACCATTAATTGATAATTATTAGCGTGGTAATAATACATAGTTTCTTGCATGTGTCTTATATTTGCACTAGCATTATTTAAATATTCAATACTAGAATTAACTGTCCTTATATAATTATTTAAATAAACCATTGAATTAATTAACATAGTCAATTCTAAGTTACTAGGATTAGGATACGGATTCATAACTACAATATAGTTAATATTATAATTAACTATTTAATTAATTATTTAAATATATATAAATATACAAGTATATATACTTAACTACATAATGATGTCTACTATTAATTATAAAGTAATGTCTTCTAATGGCTTACTTAATAAATATAATAATAAAGGGCTAACTGGATTATGTAATTTAGGAAATACATGTTATATTAATGCATGTATGCAAATATTATCACATTGTTACGAATTTAATGAAATTCTTGAAAATATTACTATAAATAATGATGAAAAATCTTTATTACTTTACGAGTGGAAGCAGTTAAAAGACTTAATGTGGAGCACTAACTGTGTTATTAGTCCAAATAGATTTATAAGAGCAATTCAACATATGGCACAAGTAAAAAAGAGAGAATTATTTACAGGGTATGCTCAAAATGATTTACCTGAGTTTCTAATTTTTTTATTTGACTGTTTTCATGAAAGTATTGAGCGTAAAGTAGATATTAATATAATTGGAACATCAAAAAATACTATAGATGAAGTAGCAAAAAAATGTTATATTATGATAAAAAATAACTATTCAAATAGCTATTCCGAAATATTACAATTATTTTTTGGAATACATGTATCATTAATTATTTCAAATACTACGGAAAATATAATTTATAGTATTACACCAGAAAGTTTTAGTGTAATCAATCTACCTATACCACAAAATGCTAATAATTCTAAAACATATACTATTTATGATTGTTTTGATTTATATACAAGTAATGAATTATTGGAAAATGAGAATGCGTGGTTTAATGAAGCTACGCATAAAAAAGAATCTGTAAAAAAATGTATTAAATTTTGGAGTTTACCAACTATATTGATAGTTGATTTTAAACGATTTGATAATAATAATCGTAAATTAAATAATATTATAGAAACCCCATTATGCGATGTTGATTTTGGCAACTACGAATTAGGATATAATAAGACAAATTGTATATATGAATTGTTTGGAATATGTAATCACAGTGGAAGCGTTCAAGGTGGACATTATAGTTCATATGTAAAAAATGCAAATCAAAAATGGTATAGCTATAATGATACTAATGTAACCGAAATTAGTGAAGCATCACTAATTAGCGCAAAAGCTTATTGTTATTGTTATAGAAAAGTATAATGACATTGGCATTATTTAATAACTTTTAATAATTTGTGTAATCAATAATAATATATATTATTATTATATAATATTATGACATTATTTAATAATGTGACTGAAGATTTTTATAATAATTTAAATAATTTAGGCACTAATCCTTTTGTATTAGTAGTCTTAATAATAATTATAATAGTGTATTACATATTATTTAGTTTTTTAGGAAAATCTTTGACAAGTGACGATGACTATGACTATGACTATGAACCTTCTGGCTCATATTTTATTTTAGAAGCATTGTTATGGGGAATCTTTATATTATTAATCTTTGTAAATGGATTGGCCTATTTTTTTAATATTAATGTTGTAACAGAAATAAAAAATATGTTTTCGGTGGAACCCGAAATAAGGGTAAAGTCCACAATTAGTGGTCCTGATATATGTATGAACTTTAGTGAAGTATATCATGTTCCGGGTAATAGATTTACATATCACGATGCTAAAGCTGTATGTAATGCTTTTGATGGCGAAATGGCAACATACGACCAATTAAGAGAAGCACAAACTAAGGGAGCAAGCTGGTGTAGCTATGGTTGGACTAAAGACCAACTTGGTTTATACCCAACAAGCCAAAGTGATTGGCGTGTGTTACAAGGAAAAGAAGGTCACGAATATGATTGTGGATTACCGGGAATAAATGGAGGATATGTTCCTAATCCTCATACACGTTTAGGCTCTAATTGTTATGGAGTAAAACCCAAACAAAGTGAATTAGAAAAACAATATATAGATAAAGATTTATATCCAAAAACTAATAAAGAATTATTATTTGAACAACGTGTTAAATATTGGAAAGATAGAATAAGCAATATTTTAATTAGTCCATTTAATAATAATAATTGGTTTAAAGTGTCTGTTTAATATTATTGTTTTTGCTTTAGTTTTTGTTTTTGCTTTTGTGACTGAGATTGTGTTTGTGTTTGTGTTTGTTTTCGTGTAAATGTTTTATCTTGTTTTTTAGAGAGCTTAAGTTTAGGTTTTACTTTTTGTGTTTGATTGGGTTTTGTATTGTCAAAAAATCCTAGCAATTTCATAAACATTGAATCTTTCATTACTGGATTTTCTTTTGATGAATCGGTTGAACTAACACAGTTTGCTTCATTATTATTGGTTTCTTGTATATTAAATCCTGGTAATATATATAAGTTTTTTAGTAAACTATTTGATTTATCTAAATCAGTTATATTTTTATATAAATCATTTATAGCGCTATACATTTATATAATAGAGTTATATTAAATTAGTTCAATTATAAACTCGTTTAATTGTTTTATTAATATTATATGTTCTGTTTGATTTAATAAAGTCTAATAGTGATTTAACATTTGCATTAGCATTTGCGCTATTAGCATTAGCATTTTTATTAAAATATTCAACAAAACATTGCTCTAAAAATTTATAACTTAATCCATTTGGTTGTTTTACTTGTATAAAATTAAGCTTCCCATCACTTATATTAATAATAGGATATTTCTTATTAGCATTATCAAAATGCTCTATTAAATGGTTTGTTAATTCCTCTTTTTCATCTTTTAATAATTGTAGTTGACTTATTAATTGTTTAATTTGATTATCTAACATCACCCACCTTTTAATTTTGTCTTCAATAGTCATTACTAAATTACTTTGTTTGTGTCTTTAAGTTGTTTTCTTAAATACTTTACTTCAAAAAAAATTGATTTGTTATAACTTTAGTAATATTAGTAATATTAGTAATATTAGTAATATTAGTAATATTAGTAATATTAGTAATATAATATGAGCATGCAAGCTGTTGATGAGTTTATTACTATTATTGACAATGCAATAAATACTGGAAATATAGATAATTTAGCAAAAGCAATTAGTCATTATCAAAATAGTATACCAATTAATTATATTAATTGTGCTAAAATTATGTTATATGATTTGTTAATTGAGAAAATGGAATGTGCGCAAATTAACTAATTATTTAAATAGTTAGTAAATAGTTAAAAACTTAGTAAATAGTTAAAAACTTAGTATGTACGTTTTCTTGATTTTCTATTACTATTTTGTGTAAGATAGCTTCTAGAGCGAACGTGTTTATTACTTCTTTTTTTCATAAAGTCTGATGCTGCAAATAATCCAGCAGGAACTAGTAAATCGAATAATGATGAACCCCCACTCGCACTTCTTCTATTTTTTCTTCTTCTAGTTCTTTCTCTCATTATGTTTATATAAATAATATATATAAAAAAAATTATAAAAATTATAAAAATTATAAAAATTATAAAAATTATAAAAATTATAAAAATTATAAAAATTATAAAAATTATAAAAATTATAAAAATTATATAAATTATAAAAATTATTCAATTGTCCTAATACTATGTTTATTTAATTTAATATTATAACGAATTAATAAAAGTAAAACTCCTAAATGTAAAATAAAGCTGGTAAATATGAAAAATATAAAAAAATACAAATATATATTTATTTCTTTTAAAAAATATTCTAAAACAGGAGAGAATATTTCTTTTAATTCTTTTTTGGTTTCTTCTGTTTTTAGAAAGTTAATACATTGATTGGCTAAGGCATTCTTTAAACTCATTTTAAATAGTTCTATTTAAAATATTAGTATTTAAATATTTAAATACTAATGCGCACAAATTTAATTACATTTTTATAATCTTACATTAATTAAATGAATAACAAAATATATGATCTAACATCTGATTTTGATTTTAATTTAGTAAGGTTAGAAAATCCTTCTCTAATAAGTGGTAATAATTATTATAGTAAAATAACTAATCCTACAAAAAATAATCTATATATTCAACTTCCTAAATGTAATACAAAACAAGGTGTTGTTAATACTAATAATAAATGTTTTTGTGATTTAGAATTTATGAGCAATAATAAAGAAGTTATAGAATTTTTTGAAAATCTAGAGAGTCATTGTGTTAAAGAAATATGTGCTAATAAAGAGTTGTGGTTTTATGATTCTAAAAGCATTTCAGATGACGATATTCAAGAATATGTTGTTCCAACCATGAGGTCATATAAGTCTGGCAAAAAATTCTTAATAAAAACATCAATTAAGCAAGATAAAATTATTATATATGATGAAAATGAAAAGAAAATAGCTTTAGAAGAATATGATAACGTAAATGATATTGTACCTTTAATAAATATAAACGGAATTAAATTTTCAAAGTCTTCTTTTATTATTGATATAATACTGGTTCAATTTATGATATTATATCCTTGTGATAGTTTTGAAAATCAGATATTAATTAAATTAAATAAGCCAATAAATAATTTAGAAAATAAAAAGATTAATGTAAATGACTTAAAAAAAGTAAATGACTTAAAAAAAGTAAATGACTCAAAAAATAATAAGGTTATTTATGATGACACAAGCTCTATAAATGATGAAGATGGTAGTAGCGAAGATGACGTAATCAATATAGAATCTCAAGATCTTAATAGCGTTGATGTTTCAACACTAAGTGCTGAAGAAAATGATTCTTTAATTGTTACAGAAGAAGATATAGATTCTTTAATTGTTACAGAAGAAAACACAACACAAGACGTCGCACAAAAAAAAGAAGCACAAGCGGAAGCGGCACTAGAAGAGGAAGTAGAAGAGGAAGCAAGTTCTTCAATTGTTAAAGAAGAAGTTAAATTAACTAATAATGAAGATTCATTTAGCGTAATTTCACAAGACAGCAATATATTAAATAGCCATTCTAATACTTTAGAAAATAATCAAGTTATTGAAATATGTGATTTAGATAATATTATTGTAAATAATGAACCAATTGAACTTAAAACACACAATACAATATATTTAGAAATATATAAAAAAGCAAAACAAAAGGCAAAAGAAATAAGACAAAATGCTATTCAAGCATTTTTAGAAGCAAAAAATATAAAAGTTAAATATAATTTAAATACACTGGATGGTTCATCTAGCGATGAAGAAAGTAAATTTTAGAATAATTAGTGTTTAGTATTATTATTTAGTATTATTTAGTGTTAATTAGTTAATTAGTTAATTAGTTAATTAGAAATATTATTAATTATATTAATTAATTATTATTGAAAATTTTTTATTGTTTATTTTATATAAAATGACAGTTTTAAATAAAATAAGCAAAGGAATTAAGAACGAACATGTTTTAGGAGTTATTGCTTTATTATTTGTTGTATATGCTTTTTATAAATATTCCGAGGGTAAAAATATATTACAGTCACCTATGACAGCATTAAATCCTGCTTCATATCCACCTAACCCATCAATTGAAAATGTATCTTCGCAGTCTATTACAAACAGCAATTCAACTTATGCTCCATATAATGGTAATTCAAATTCACAAATAGCTACATCCGCAGATAGTGCTAGTGCCATTAACCAATTAGTTTCAACAAAAGCCGTTTCTAATCCTGCAGATTTATTACCAAATAGTTCGGCAAACGATTGGTCAAATCTAAATCCAGTAAGCAGTTCTGATTTAAGAAATATTAACTTATTAAATCCTACACAATTGGTTGGAATCAATACACAAGGTTCAAGTCTAAGAAATTCCAATTTACAAATTAGATCAGAACCAGCAAATCCAAGAACAAATACAAATTGCCCATGGAATATTTCTACAATTGAAACAGATACCTTTAGAAGACCATTAGAAATAGGATCGAGTATGTAAATGCTAACACATTAAGCATATATTTATTTAAGCTAATTATAAGCTAATTATAAGCTAATTATAAGCTAATTATAAGCTAATTATAAGCTAATTAGTTAATATAAAATTTTATATTAATATTTTTATTATAAAATTTTATATAAATATAAATGAGTTCACTATTTAGCAATAATATACTTAATTTAATGTTACTAACATTTATAATAATTATTGCTATTAAATTGTATATAAATAGTGATTCGTTTAATTTAAGATGTGTTATTTCAGATATAAACGGAAGCACCTATTGTGTTCGTGATAGAAATAAAATTCAATTATCAGCAAATAAATTAGCTCAAGTAAATATTAATTTAAATAAACTAGTAAATCATTTAGCAAAAAAATACCCAAATCAGAGTAATGTAAAACGTTTAGTTAAAGGTTATAATCCACAAAAAATATATGAAACATTACCAACAAGTGAATTTACAGCATATAGCGAAAATAAAGGAGAGAAATTAGCCTTTTGTTTAGATACAGAAAAAAATAGTCAAGGTCGTTTAATAGATATTAATACATTAATGTATGTTGCGTTACATGAGGTCAGTCATATTGCTACAAAATCTGTAGGACATAATGATGAGTTTTGGGAAAATTTTAAATTTATTATTACTGAAGCAAAAGAAATAAATATTTATAATCCAATTGATTATAAAAAAAATCCAGCACGCTATTGCGGTATGAATATTAGCGATAACCCATATTATGATATTTAAGTATGCTATTTAATAGTTAAAAATTTAAATAAAAATTTAAATAAAAGTAAGATTAAAATTATACAAAAACATATTCAATATCATATATAGTATAACTATTAGTATTAGTTATATCATTTGAATCATTAGTATTAGAACTAACATTAGCATATGTATTTCCATGCACTTTTTTACTGTAAAAAAGTAAGTTATATTTACTTGTATATTGTGCTAAATCTGGAAAAAATGACGTACATTCATAATCATTATTTATATATGTTATATAAATTTTTGATATATTAAAAATACTGGTATCATCTTTTTTATAATTATCTAAAAATAATCTATAAATTTGCTCTCCACCAATAACCCAAACTGTGTCATAATTTTGTGTTTTTACAAACTCTTCGAGAGATTGAGTGTTTATAAAACTTTGAACTTTATGCTTTCCGTTATATTTAGAAATATTAAGTGATTTAGATAAAATTAAGTTATCTCTATTTGCTAATCCATATTCATTATTTAAACTTAAAAATGTGTTTTTACCCATAATAATGGCATTATTACATGTGCCACATGTTAATTTTTTGAATTTAGCCATATCGCTCTTAATATTCCAAACTAAAGTGTTGTCTTTACCAATTCCATTATTATTACAATATGCAACAATAATATTTATAATCATATATATATATAAAATAATAGTCTATTATTTATATAAATGTCAAATATATTTAAAATTTATATAAATAATAACAACAGTTACAGTAAATTATATTTGTTTATTAAAAATAAATATGAATCACTTGAAGCAGTCGCATCAAGTCTTCCAACTATTGAAGAACTAAACAAAAATTATAACACTTATAGCATATTTAGTAAAAGTAATGTATATAAAGAGCATTTTAGTGAGGATTTAAATACTTATGATTTAAACATTTTGGAAACAACAAATGGAACAATTAGTTTTGTAAATGATGTTATAAATTATGATGACTCAATTGAAACTATAAAATTAAAATTCATAGCTCATTACAACTCTATTGTAAATGAAGATGAAAAGATTTGCTTTGAAGAACTATATATGTATGGATTAGTAGAACACATATACAATAGTCAAGACTTATTTAATACATTAACTAATAACAACAAAATAGAGTTAACCCATTCAAATATTATTAAATATTTGGCAAATATTTATGAAAACGAAAATATATTGACTAGCTTACAGTCTAATAGTACATATGATAAAACAAAAGAAACATATAGTTATGACGATTTAACTAAAATTACGTTAACAACATTTAAAGAATATATAGCATTAGGACAAAGTATATTAAATAAAAAGTTAGATTATATAGTTAATCCATATTATTATATTAATCTCGGCACATCAAGTCAATTAAGTGACAATATTAGTACAAATAATTCCAATTTATTATTTGAATATAATATATATAATAATAGCCTCAACATATGTTTAGCAAGTGATTTTTTCAAGCTTAAAAAATCTAGTATTGAAGAAGAGGCAATAATAAAGTTGTATTATGTGTTTTTATATAAAAACAATATACTTAATAATGCGAATTTTTATTCACAAAAAATAAATTTAATAAAAGAAACAAATGCTATATTAAGTAATATTAATTTAAACAACAAAAACAATTTAATATATTTATTAAATTCAATTAATAATGTATCAGAAGAGCTAAATTATAGTTCTAAGGGTGTAAATTATATTAATTTAAACATAAATAATAATCTTGATTCAAATATTTCATTGGAAACAATATTTAAGTTATTTCATAGTTCACTACATTATCCTTTAATAAAATATAATCCTGGAAAAAAACTAGAAAATATATATAGAATATTTTGTTCTAGCGCTAGTAAAACTAACAAATATCCTTTATTAAGTAAAACACTAATATTAAAGTATGCTAGGTCTTTAGGAAAAACTAACACAATTAGTTTTTATCTCTCTTCAACAGAAGAAGACTTTACAAAAAATGTAGATGAATTTTATATAGTATTATATGAGTCTGGATTAATAAATATTAATTTGGGATTAAAACAAATAACTAGCCTTGAGCTAATAAATAACCTAATACTTAATGGTGTAAATCCAATTATTAAATTCATAAAAAATCTAGTAATCAGCACTACTATTGATTTGTTTACTAATTTAAAAGCTAGTAATGTTCAAATCAATTCTCTCAATTATGCTTGCGCTATTAACATAAAAGGTGATTTAACTATTGAACCTATTGGGAACTCAATATACTTATTGTTTAATATATTAAATCAGAAGAGCAATGAAATAACAATGCGTTACAAACATGTATCAAATTTTAATGTAATGGATTCGGAAGAAGCATTTGTATTAGAATTGATTAAACAAGAATATAGTGATGGTGTAATTTTAGCAAAATTACAAGAAAACTTTAAATTAACAATTGAAAATGCTAAGTTAAAGCTTGTAAGTGTTTATAATTCACTAAAATTATTAACTTCCACATTTAATTCTAAAAAACTAATAATAAAGAATAATCCTGGCTTTAAAACTATTTTTAAAAAAATTGGCGCCTCTAATCTCTCTATTAGTGTAGAAGCTATTGACTCTATTTATTATTTAGATCATATTCCCATTTATTTAGACTCACTAGTTAAAATAATATATAATTTGATTAATGAAGAACAAGAAAAAAGTGTGCGTGAATTAACTGGGGCTATAAATCTTGATGAAACATTAGAAGAGGCCAATTTTAAAGAGGTTGAAACTAGTGAAATAATAAATAGAAAAATGAATGCATTATTAGAAAATGATGAATCTACTATGTTTGAAGATGACAATAATATTTTTGGACTTTTAACTTATGACGATGAAGAAGATGATGATGATGAAGGCAAAAGTGAAGACGGAGAAAGAGAAGACGGAGAAAGTGAAGACGGAGAAAGTGAAGACGAAGACGAAGATAGCAGAGAAGATAGTAAATATATAAAAAAACAACAAAAAAAACTAATTGAAAAAACGACAAAAACACAGGGCAAAAAAATTAGAACTATTAATGAAGATGAGGAAGATGAAGAAGATGAAGAAGATGAAGAAGATGAAGAAGATGAAGAAAACGACGAAGATGAAGAAGATGAAGAAAACGACGAAGATGAAGAAGAACAATATGAAGACAAAGAAAATGAAAAAGATGAAACAGACTTAAACGAAAACGAAGACAAAAAAACTGTAGTAAAAACTACAACTAACGAGTCTAAAAAATCTAATATAAAAGCAGATGACCCTAAAGTAAAAGAAAGATCGGAAAAAAGCAATCCTATTTTAAAACGATTAATTAATAGAGAACCTAAACTATTTGCTACCGAAAAAAATTCTTTATTTGAAGAATATTCTAGATTATGTAATTGGAATGTTAAAAAGCAGCCAGTTATATTAACACAAGAAGAAAAAGATTATATAGACACAAATCATCCTGGTTCTTATAGTGAAAGTTTTGAATATGGAACACAATCTAAAAAATATCATTATATATGTCCGCGTTATTGGAGCTTAAAGGAAAACACCAGTTTAACACAAAAAGAAGTTGATAGCGGAAAATATGGAACACTTATTACAAAAAAAAATAAAGATGGAACTTATGATGGAACAATATTGGAATTTACTGATACTAAACATCACATTGATGAAAAAGGTAACTATGTAGATCATGTTCCTGGATTTTTGAAAGATAAACATAATAGAAATGGTTTTTGTCTTCCATGCTGTTTTAATAATAATATATCAAAAACTAAAGAACAAGTAAAAAGACGTAATAAGTGTTTAAATGTAAGCACGCAAGCTACTAATAGTGATGATAAATTATATTTAAATTATATTTTAGGTCCAGACAAAACATTAGAAAAAAATAAGCTAGGATTTCTTCCTATTAGAATACAAAAATTTTTACAAGTTGATAATGAAAAATGTGTAACCAAAAAAACACCAAACACTCTTAAAAAGAATTATCAGTGTTTTTTACGCTATGGTGTTGAAACTAGCAAAAATCAGTCTTTTATTGCTTGTATTGCCGATCTTTACGGCACATTAGTTCATAATAATACAAAAACAATTAGTATTAATGAAATGAAAACAATAATAATAAATGCAGTTAGTATTGATGACTTTATTAAATACAATAATGGAAATTTACCACATATATTTAGCTCTAATAATTTTAATGAGTTAGTAGATAATATAGATATAGAAAGTTATAAGTCTTCTAATTTATATAGCAAATTTTCTAGTAGTCCATCTAGCATAATATTATTTAAAAAAATAATAAACAGTTTTACCAACTTTAAAGACTATTTAAACAGTTCTAATTTAATAAATTACACATATTTATGGGATATTATATGTAAAAGTAATCCACTGCTTTTTCCAAATGGAATAAACTTAATTATTTTAGATATAACAAATGAAGATATTACAGACAATGTTAAAGTGTTATGTCCTAAACAAACTTATAGCACAGAGTTTTTAGATATTAAAAAACAAATATTATTGTTAATTAAAAATGAGGAAAATTATGAACCTATTTATTTAATAAATGATAATGTTAGTTATTCTATTACAAAATTTTTTAGCTTTATAAATAAAGATCCATTTTTCAAAAATTTCACAATAATTTTGTATAATATTAAAAATGCAATCAATAAATGTAATAGCACATTAGATAAGACTATTAGTAGCTCATACAATTTTAAGCCAAATATCAGCGTAACTAGAATAATTACTATTCTTTTAAAATTAAAATATGAAATAACATATCAAGTGGTTGACTATTCAAATAAAGTTATTGGACTATTAATAGTTGATGCTAATAGCTCAAGTGAAAGTGAAGAGTTGAGAGAACATGGCTTTATACCTTGTTATCCATCGGCTATTTCGTCAGAATATCCAGATATTCCATATAAGTTAATAGATGATCTTAATGAAGATGACTACAACGACTATAATAATAGTAAGCAATTATTAGAAAAAATATATAACTTAAGTAAGCAAGAAATTATATGTAAGCCATTATATAAAATAGAAGATGCTAACTCTATTGTGGGCATATTAACATTAGGCAATCAATTTGTCTTGATTTCATATCCAGAACTAAATAATGATGATGAATTGGAAGTAATACAAAATAAAGACTATTTATTTGTGGATAAACAAATAGTAACTTCTAGCACACAAGACAATGAACGTATTAATGCTGTAAATAATATTAAATTAGAAACATTATTTTACAATAATTTCAAAAATACATTTAAAAAAGTGTTAAACATGCACAAACATAGTATATATAAAAATGTATTAAAGAAAATTATTAATACAAATTCGTTAGTATTTTTGGATAAAATAGAAAAAATTTACGCTATATTAAAAGAAGTTGGGTCTCAATACATTATTTTTGCTAATTATGATTCTAAAATACTTAACTCAATTAAAGAATTATCTTTGTGTTTAAACGATGAAGAGTGTAATACAAATTATTGTATGAAAACCAATGATGTTTGTTCTTTAATTGTCCCAATTACTAATCTAATAAATAATGAGTCAAATGAAGTATTATATTATACCCGACTAGCTGATGAATTTGTGAGATATAATAAATTCAAAAAATTTATTTTTCAAGACAATCAAACCTTTAGTTATGGTTCTACAAACTACAATATTTTAGACAATGAACTTTTATTATTTCAATCATCATTAACATTAGATTATTTTACTAATATTATTACAAATAGCACTAACAATTTTAATGACACATTTGATACTTTGGGTTATTATAATAGTAAAAAATTAAACACTCTTAAAAAATTAACAATAGTACCTATTCCAAAAGGTAATACACAAAAAGACATACTAACTATTTTACAAACTCCTAAAACACAGTCTGAATTGCTATCGGAAAAAATTAAGAGTAGCGAAGACGAAGAAGACGACGAAGACGACGAAGACGAAGACGAAGAAGACAAGGACGAAGACGGTGAAAAAAGAGGAATGGATAAACAAAAAAAACGAAAACACTATGATAAAACATATGTTGAATATATAGACGAAGATCATGAAACTAATGCATCTATTCAATTATTAGATAAATATATTGATAAAACACATAATTGTGTTATAAGTAAAAATGTTATAGCAGAAGGTATTCATACTAATTTTAAGACAATGGTTTATCAATTGATGTTTGATATAACTAATAATATTTGTTCTTTTCAAATAATTTTAATGCTAATAAAATATCACACAAAAAATGATAGTTTACTAATACTTGATTTAAAAAATAAATTAATACAATTATATACTAAGCACCCAAACATTGAAACATTATATTATATATTATTGAAAAATAATAAAAAAAGTAACATGCAAAAAGTTATAGATGGACTAATTAAAATGGAGGATTACATAACTAGTGATGAATATTATGTAACCTTTATAGATATATATTTATTATCTAAAGAATATGATTTACCAATAATATTTTTATGTAATACAGCTATTGATATATCTATTACCAATAGCATAGAAATAAAGTATATAATATGTAATATTAATAAAATAAATGATGATTATTATTTTTTAAAAGTTCCAAGTGTGTATTCACGCGATAAAAAACATAACTACAAGCTAATGTTTAATAATCAGTCTTTTATTTTCAACATAAATACTGATTTACAAGATTCACAAAATTATAAATTATATAGCAATTTGAAAAAACATTTACAATTTTATACTGATGTATTGGGAGATTTTATAAATAACTATAATATAATAAAAGCAACCAATACAGTATATAAACAAAAAAAATATAAGAACAGTGTTGCTGAGGCAAACGCTGAAAAAGTAGAAGAAGCAGAAGAAGAAGCAGAACAAGCAGAACAAGAAGCAGAACAAGAAGCAGAAGAAGAAGCAGAAGAAGCAGAAGAAGCAGAACAAGAAGCAGAACAAGAAGCAGAAGAAGAAGTAGAACAAGAAGCAGAACAAGAAGTAGAACAAGAAGCAGAACAAGAAGCAGAACAAGAAGCAGAACAAGAAGCAGAACAAGAAGAAGCAATAAAGCCATTGAGAGAAGAACAAGAAGCACAAGTAATAGAAAAACCAGCAATAATAGAAGAAGAACCAGTAATAGAAGAACAAGAAGAACTAGATGTTGCCGCTCCAAATAAAACAAAAAAAAATAAACGTTGTCCTAATGGAGAACGGCGTAACAAAGTAACAAAAAAATGCGAACCATACAAAAAATAAATTATAACATAACAAACAAAAATATAAAAATATAAAAAAATATAAAAAATATAAAAAAATATAAAAATATAAAAATATAAAAATATAAAAATATAAAAAATATAAAAAAATATATACAATATGCTAATAAGAGTGATACCTTACAAATAATTTATAATAATTATTTATAAATTATTTTGGCAGTTTATAGTTTAAAAGTCTAGTTCATAGTCTTCACTTGTTCCCATAATGACCGGTTTAATACTAGAAATTGATGACTCAATTAGCAAATTATTGTTATTACATTCATTATTAGAGTCTGCCTTTAATTTGTTTAATAATTCATCATGGTCTAATTCTTCATCTAATTCTTGTTCTGTGTCCTTAGATTCTGGTGGAAATGACATTAATACATCATTATTTACCAAAACTTTAAAACAGCTTGTTCCATAATATCCTTCTTGTCCGCACATAATATTGGCAGAAACGCCTTTCATATTATCTAATTCACCATGTTTTGCGGCTTTTAAAAACATTTCAGGTGTTTCTTCAAACGATGCTTTGGCAATTGCGCCAATATCATCATTATTAATGCCGTGTCTAAAAATAGATACCATTTTATCATTACATGTCATTCTATCAGCTAACATAGTTAAATGATGATAGTTAATATATGTGCTATCAAACTCAATCACTTCTGAAAACTCATCAAATATGCTTTGCCTAGCAGCTTCTATGCCAAATATGTTGTAAATTTCAATAATGTGATTACATGTTGTTCGTGTTTTATCTACAAAATCAAGGGCTAATATATCTAGTAAATTAGTTCCTAATGTATCTAATACCCACAAATCTTTTTTCACATATTTAGTATCTACTTCTTCAAAATTATCGCTAATTTTGCGTAAAAATACTTTTTCAATATTTTTCACTCCTCGTAAAATAAGGTTGTCTAACAATTCATTTTGTAAATTTTTAAGTAAATATATTTCATCACTTTGGTCTAATGACTCCAATACACTTTTATTCTTCTTTTTCTTTAGTGCTTGTAAATTTTTGTTAATGCGAATTCTAAAAATTAGTTTATCCGAATTATAATCATTATACATGCATGTTAAATTGCTATAGCTAGTCATTAGCGCATAATGAACGTCATCCATAGTAATGTTTTTATCTAACATTTCTACTTTATTTAGAGCTAGACGAATAATCCATTTTGATTTTTCTTTAGAGTCAGTGTGACTACTATTACATTCATCTAGCAATTTCTCAAATTCATTATATTCTTTCATTAATTCAACATCTTCACCAATTAATGTATTTAAATCGTCTGGGTCAAAACAGATTTGAACCGACTCTACAATAGACCGTAATTTGGTATTTTCTAGTTTTGATACATATTCTTTTACTTTAACTTGGTCGTAACTGTCTGGCTTATGTAAATATATAGAGCACGATAAACTTTTCGGATTATCACTTAAAGACAAAATTTCCTCAATACGCGGAACACCACGAGTAACATTTGATTTTGACGCAACACCCGCAAAATGGAAAGTGTTTAAGGTTAGCTGTGTAGTTGGTTCTCCAATACTTTGTGCAGCAATCATTCCCACCATTTCACCTGGCGCTATTAATGCTTTTTTATAACTATTATTTAGCATAGTCATTAATAATTCAATAGATTTGCGTGTTAGTCGTTTATGCATTAGTAATTCTTTTGGAGTTAAATAATAATAATATAATACTTTGAACAGTTCATTTGGCTTACAATAATTCAACATATTAAGTTTTTCAAAATTAGATTCAATAATTTCAAATACATCTAATGGGGTAATATCAATTATAACATTTTCTTCTTGATTGCCCGCAATATTATTAATAATATGTGTAAATGATACTGGCATATTAATCGATGGTTTATATAAGCCATTAAATACTTTACTAATAACGTCATCGCGTGCTTTTAATAGCATAGCAATGTAGTATTGACATTTTTTATCGAGTTCTGGTTTTTGTTTCTTAAATTTACTATATGCTTGTTTGGTATATAATGTACTATATATTGAATCTTTTGAATAATCATTTGGCATTTGATAATGTCCGTATATTTCTTCAATTGTCATATTCACAAAAGGAACTGGTTGTGACTCAACTTTAATAGGGTCAAAATTGTCAGTTCCATAACTATATTGAATAATTTTATTCTTATTATTACGAACTGTCATATCATAATGTACCATCAAATCTTCAAGACCTTTGATTAATCGTCGCTGAATATATCCAGTTTGACTTGTTTTACATGCTGTATCAATTAAACCAACCCGACCACCCATAGCATGAAAGAAGAGCTCATCTGGATTTAAACCTCCAATAAATGAGTTTTCTACGAATCCACGCGCATTTGGCGAATCATTATACTTTGTATAATGAGGTAATGTTCTATCATCAAAACCATATGGAATACGTTTTCCATCTACGTTTTGTTGCCCTAAACACGAAATCATTTGTGATATATTTAAATCACTGCCTTTTGACCCAGCATTTACCATTGTGACAAAACGATTGTTGTCATTCAAGTTTTCGCGCGCAATTTTGCCAGCCTCAAACGAGGCTTTGTTTAAAATATTATTAACTCGTGTTTCAAATTCAACAACATTTGTTCGTCCTGTTTTGTTATCAAAAATACCCAAATGTGTTTCATCTATTAATGTTTTTACTTCTGCTTTTTTCTTATTAATAGTGTCATTAATTTTATCATTTGTTTCTTTATTTGCTATAAGATCGCTAATACCAACACTAAAGCCGTGATTTTTCATATATTCGGTTACAACATCTTGTAAATTATCAACAAAATCACGACATGCATCTACATTATAATCATTATAAATTCTATGAATTAATCCACGTGTTGTATCACTTAATACACTTTTTTCAATATGACCACGAACAATAGTTCCCCGGTTGATTTCTAATACATTATTTGATGTATTATAATCATCATCGGCATCATTAAATCGTTTTGTCTTATATTTTAATGTAATATTTGGAATAATTTGACTTAATAAACTAAAACTGGTTTGGTTTTCATCAGCAAAATTTATATTTTTCAAATTAATTGTCTTAAGATGTGCTAATAAGTTCATAGCAACTCGTGGATTAAAAGTAATAGCTTCTCGAGTAAATAAATAAGTGCTTAATAACGAGTCTTGAAATATACCAATAATTGGTTTATTATTTGCCGGACTTACAATATGATATTTAACTGCTGCTAAATGTTTTAATTCAATTTCAGACTCATCATCTTGTGGCATATGTAAATTCATTTCATCGCCATCAAAATCCGCATTATATGGTTTAGTATCACCAACATTCATTCTAAATGTGTCTCCTTTATACATTATTTTAGCAATATGACACATCATAGACATTCTATGAAGAGTTGGTTGCCTATTAAATAAAATAGCATCACCATCCAACATATGACGATGAACAATATCGCCTGGTTCTAAATTGATTGATTCGCGGTCAACATAGCGCAAACTAATACAATCTCCGTTTTTCCTTTCATAAATTTTAGCACCAGGATAAACATCTGGTCCATTAAGAACTAACTTGCGTAAATAATTCTTATTTTTTAACGTTACACATATTGGTTTTGTTAAATTCTTTGCTATTTTTAGCGGAATGCCAAGCTGGCTAATTGATAGATTTGGATCTGGAGTAATTACAGAGCGCGCACTAAAATCAACACGTTTGCCCATTAAATTACCTCGCACACGTCCTGTTTTACCATTTAATCGCTCTTTAACCGCTTTTAATGGGCGTCCCGAACGTTGTGCCACAGCAGCAACACCTGGAATTTTATTATCTACTAATGTTGCAACATAATATTGTAATACAGTAGTCCAATCATCAATAACATTTGGGGGAGCATTTTGCTCTAGCTTTTCTTGTAATGTTTTATTTGCCTTAATAATATTAATAATAATATGGGTTAAGTCATCTTCACTGCGTTGTTGCGCATCATGTTTGATAGATGGTCTTACTTGTGGAGGTGGAATTGCTAATACTTGACAAATCATCCATTCTGGTCTAGACCATTGTGGACTAAACCCCATAAAATTAACGTCTTCATCTGAAATTTTTTTGAAAATCTTTAACATTAATTCTGGAATAATTTTCATTGTCATTTTAGAGTCTTCACTTTTAAACTCGTAGCCTTTTAGCTCTTCTTCTTTTTCATTCCATTCAGCAATAATAGTTGCCAAACCTTCTTTTTTAAGCTTTGGTTGTAAGCATCCACAACCATTATGAGAGTCTTCTCCGCAACGCCGTTTTTTGCTTGCTAATGAAAATACTTTGTTCCATCGTTCATCTGCATTTAAATTTAACAAATATTTATATTTTGCTTTATCTATCAAAATTTTACCACATTTTATACATATACATCTACAAATTTTCATAATAGTTGATAAATATTGAATATAAAATACTGGACGTGCCAAATTAACATGACCAAAATAACCAGGTGTTTGAATATAGTCTAATCCGTCTGTGGGGCAAATCATTCCTGGGTCTAAAACCCCCATTCGTGGGTCAAATAGTCCACATAATACTGGTTTATTATTAATATGTGTATCTCTATTTGTAATTTCTACAACAGAGCCTTTTTGAATTTCATGAGGACCTAATATACTAAATTGAATACCAATAATTTTAGAAGGTCTCTTATTTTCAAAGTCTGTCATTCTTTTATAATAGTTAAATAATATTTAAATTGTATTATTAATCAATTTTATAATTTTTACAATTTTTATTATTTTATTTCCATTTATTAGTTTATTTGTTTTTAAGACTATTTAATTCCATTTTATTTAAGACTATTTATTTTAGTTTTAGTGTTATAAAATTGTTATAAAATTGTTATAAAATTGTTATAAAATTGTTATAAAATTGTTATAAAATTGTTATAAAATTGTTATAAAATTGTTATAAAATTGAATACTTAATATTAATTATTAATCTATAATAATAATAATATGTCTTCATATACTCATAAATATAATACTAGGTTAACTTCAGGAGCTATTAAGAAGGCAAAATATAATAATACTATATTTGAAAATAATGATGACGATTATGATGACAACGATGATGAAGACCCAGATTATGAAGAAGAATACGAAGAAGATGATGAAGATGATTATGATGAAGATGATTATGATGAAGAAGATGAAGATGATTATGATGAAGAAGATGAAGATGAAGATGATGATAGTAAGAGCAAATTTGATAAAGTACAATATTATAAACTGTTAAATTCACTTTATCCATCAAAATATAGCGCAGCTAAAGTAAATAATGAGTTAGAAAAAAACAAAACAAATAATCTATTTAAGAATTTTGTTTTAAGAAATGCTATGTTTTTAAAACCTCAGGCTAAATTAATAAAACCTCAGGCTAAATTAATAAAACCTCAGGCTAAATTAATAAAAACTATTTCTAAAAATAATTTACAAAAACGATTTAAAGACAAAAAAACTAGTGGTAAAAATGTTATTATTATAAATATTAAAAATAATGATGATGAAGCATATGACGAAGAAGGCGATAAAGAATATGATAAAGAATATGATGAAGAACAAGACGAAGAATACAATGAAGAACAAGACGAAGAACAAGGCGAAGAATATGATGAAGAAGAAGAAAAATGTTGCGCTAAAGAAGAGGAAGCCAAATTAAAAATTTCTAATAAAAATTACAGAGTCTTTTCTAAGCTTTTACATAATGAAGATAAAGAGGCAGACTACTTTAAAAAATGCTTATCAAATCATAAACAAGAAATTGTTATTGAAAAGCTACAAGAATTACAAAATTTAACAACAATCGATAAACCATATTTGTTACATTTAGTAGACCTTGATATTCCTAATGAATATAAAGCGTGTGCTTTACGAAAAATAAATATAATGCGTTCTATGGGTGGTGGTTTTGGAAATAGTGAATTTTATAAAATTAAATCATGGGTAGATGCCTTTTTAAAAATCCCGTTTAATAAATATAATAATTTGCCTATTAGTTTTGCTGATGGTATTGATAAGTGTCACGACTTTATGGAATATACAAAAAAAACATTAGACAGTGTTGTATATGGGCTTGAAGATGCCAAAATTCAAATTATGCAAATGGTTGGACTATGGTTAGTAAATCCAAATGCAATTGGTTGCGCTATTGCTATTAAAGGGCCACCTGGCACAGGCAAAACCACACTAATTAAAGAAGGGATCAGTAAAATTTTAAATAGACCATTTGCGCTCGTTGCATTAGGTGGTTGCGGAGATGCCGGATTTTTAGATGGTTTTGATTATACATATGAAGGCAGCAAATATGGCAAAATTATTGATATATTGATTCAATGTGGTTGTATGAATCCTGTTATCTTATTTGATGAATTAGATAAATTAAGTGATTCATATAAAGGACAAGAAGTCACTGGTGTATTAACTCATTTAACAGACAGCACTCAAAATACTAAGTTTAGCGACAAATATTTTTCAGAAATTAGTATTAATATGTCAAAAGCACTTTTCATATTTAGTTATAATGATGAAAATGCTGTAAATAATGTGCTAAAAGACCGAATGTATAAAATTGAGACAAAAGGATATAAAACCAAAGAAAAGCTTATTATTGCTAAAGAGCATTTATTACCAAAAATTAGAGACGAAATCAAGTTTGATAGTTCAACAATTGTCTTTAATGATGAGCTGTTAGAATACATTATTAATGATTTTACAGAAAAAGAAGATGGTGTGCGCAATCTAAAACGGTGCCTAGAAATTATTTATAAAAAGTTAAATTTATATAGATTAATGAAGCCTAATATAAATTTATTTGAAGCTAGCGAAGGACTAAAATTGAAAAATAAACTATGTTTTCCATGTATTTTAACAAGAGAGATTATTGATGAATTAATTAAAAAAGAAACGAGAGATAACATTCCCTATGGAATGTATAATTAATAAAGAATTAGCAAAAGATTATAAATAGTAATATTATAAATAGTAATATTACAAATATTAATAATATTTGTAAATATATATATAGTATGTCTAGTACTAAGAGTATGTCTAGTACTAAGAGTATGTCTAAGGGTATTACAAAACCGTCTAGACGTAATAAAAAAAAAAGTAATGAAGACGATGCTAATATAACTAGATTAGCACTTGACTGGTTAATTCATAATGTAGGTGAAATACTTATTGATGCGGGGTATAATATAATACAAAATACTAGCGAAGTTATTGTTGAACAGTATACATTTTCTATCATATTTCCAGATAAAAACATAATAGTTAGTAGTGTAGATTTTGCTTCAAGGTCGGATAATACATTGTTGAAAACCCCAAGAACTAAAAGCCAAAAAAGAATAACAGCTGATACATTTCATATCCAACTGGTTCAAACTACTCCTGGTTATACAGGTAACGGATGGGCCACAGTGTTATTGATTTATACAATAGCTTATTTACAAAAACACCAGCCTAATATTAAAATTTTCACATTAAGTGACGAGAGTGCTAACAGCCGTCATATAAATAATAATATATATAGTAGGTTAGGATTTATATATATGTATAATGAAGCAATGGATACTAGTCAACACAATACTACAATACCAACACATCAAAAAAAAATATTAGACTTTAACATTGAGCCTATTTATAGTTGGGCCACTGTTCGTTGTTTAAATCTCATTAATGATATTCGAGCGAAAGAACGCATGGGTCTAATTGAATCTTTTTCTATTGAACCTAGTGGAGGAAAATCAAAAAAACAAGCAAAAAGAAGTATAAAACATAATATAAAACAAGCAAAAAGAAGTAGAAAACATAATATAAAACAAGCAAAAAGAACTAGAAAACATAGTAAAAAATATTAAAATTAGTAACGAGCTAACAGGTATATTAAATGCTTCGTGTTCTTCTTGTTAAAGCTTGTGCTCTTGTTGTGCGTGCTGGTCTTACAATAGCATCTGTATATCGAATAGTTCTATTTCTCATATTTGGTTGTGTTTCAATTCCTAACTGTGCTCCTCTATAATCAGCTAAAGCATTATGAGTATAGTCACGCATAGTTTGTTCTAATTCTTCCATACTAGTTAATGTTAGTTCTATAAAAGCCGATATAGCATTAACACCACGTCTTCCTAATTCAGCTTGTAAAAATCCGGCTTCATTATGGAACCTTAGTAAATGATTAACTCTTTGTAAAACAGTGCCGCTTTGTGCTAACATAGTTAGTAATATAGATGGAATATTTTTACGCTTATACTCATATGATCTTGTTATACTATTTATAAAAGCTTTATATTGTCTTGATTTTAAAACAAGAACAGGCGCTATTCTTGCTAATGATTGTGCTAATTGTGCATGGTTTTGAATTAGTGTGGCTTCAATTGCTGCTAATAATTCACGCGCTTGCGCCGATACATGTCCTGCGTTAGCTTTTTTAGTGCGTGTTTTCTTTTTATATGGTTTTGGCATATTTTATATTATTATATATTATACTAAAATATAATAATATAAAATATAAAAGAATGTTTATATTATGTTAAAATAATAAATGTTAAAAATAATAAATATTAAATATTATATGTTGTCATATAACCAAGAATAATAATATCTCTCATTTTGTGTATTTTTAAGATTAGAAAATTTTAAAAAAACATCGGCATCTCTACATAAAGCAAGTAATTCTTTTTTAAAGTCAACCAATTTTGTTTTATCATAATTAGTAGTGTAATAATATGGATTTTGTATTATTGCATGCGTTAAGAATTCACGCTTAAGAGGTATTAGTTCAAACGCACCAATAAAATAGGGGCCATGTTTTAAATCCACTTTTTTTGGGAAAAACCCAATATAAAAATAAGTTTGGGATGAGTTAATGTTGGCAAAATCGCGCATTTTAAACATATCTTGAAACATAAATGTAGGAAACTGATTTGGTATATGAACCATATCAGTATTCCATATTTTAGCCCATTCAATAACAGATTCAGGTGTTAACATTTTTAAATCTTTGGACAATGGTGCTTTAATATATTTTTCATAAGAATTATAGGTAGTTAAATATTTATGTGTTAGTGTTAAATTTTGCGTCTCATTTTGCGTCTCATTTTGCGTCTCATTTTGCGTCTCATTTTGCGTCTCATTTTGCGTCTCATTTTGCGTCTCATTTTGCGTCTCATTTTGCGTCTCATTTTGCGTCTCATTTTCTTTTTGATTTTTTTCATAATTTTCTACAAATTTAGTTATATAGTTTTCTACATAGTTTTCATCAATATTTAATGTAAAGTTTTTTTGTTTTATAAAATCATAAAATGATTTACTATTTGAATCATTTACATTGTCATTTTCCTTATCATTTTCATTTAAATACACGGGGTTCGTATATCTTCTTTTATATGCTAAAGAATGTATTGGTTTTGTTTTAATAGCATAGAGAGAAAAGCAACTTAAACTTACTAGCTTTAAATATAAAATAACAAATAACTTCATATTAATAGTTAATAGTTAATAGTGTTTAATATTAAACACTATATTATATTAGTTTAATAGTTACAAAATAGTATTTTAGAATGAACTATATGGTATATGCTGTGCGTAATAATGAACGATTTGGACTTATTATAGGTATAGGTATAGGCGGTGGAGGCACTTGAGGCGGTGGAGGCACTTGAGGTATTGCCGCTTCTAATGGAAGACGCGGATTATAAGTATCTTCCAGACTATAGTAATAGTCTAAATCCAGACGGTGTGCTGCAGCATATGTCCGTGCATTAGCTTGTGCTGTTGTGTAGGCATTAGTATTTGCCCTACTATAACGCCTAACAAGTCTTGCCAATTTCAAGACTACAAGCTTACATAATTTTAGTAATTCAACTTCAATGGGTCTCCTGCCTCGTTCGGTCCAATAGTTCTCAACCATTTGTAATATTGCTACTTCGTTTGCGTCATCATTAGCATCTGCTATTTGTTGAGCTAATTGTGGATTTATTTGTGGATTTATTGGTGATGTTCGAATATGTGCTCTACATAGTGGACATGTATTTTTTGTGTTTAACCATGTATTTAAACACTCACTATGAAATTTGTGTCCGCATGGTGTTGTTTTTAGTGGTCCGTTGTTTACCATAGTGTCAAAACATATAGAACAATTATTATCTTCTTGTGTAATTTTTTCTTGTTTATGTTTTTCTTGTTTATGTTTTTCTTGTTCGCTTTTAATTCTTCTAAAAACGCGCTGACTAATTTTATGTTTTCTCTTTTTAGTAAACGAGTCTATTTTTTTTTTGGTTTCTTGTAGTTCATTAATTCTTTTAAATAAGTGTTTCATGTTTCTCTTTTTAGTAAAACTGGCAATTTTACTTTTTGTTGCTGGACTAAATGATATACTTTTACTTTTACTTTTACTCTTACTTTTACTTTTACTCCTAGGTTTGGCTATTTTTGTCTTGTTATTTAAAAATGTCATAAATGGTGGCATTGTTGCCTATTTAATTATATATTATATTATAAAATATAATAAATATATAAAAATTAAATAGTCACTTGAGTGCTTGGATTATAATTAATTAATTCATTATCTAATTTATTGGTTAAATTAGCAAACTCATTAATTTTAGAACTAGTTAAATCGGTATAGTCCACAATATAATGCGTATCATTTTTATGAAATGGAATAGGGTCTCCTTTAATTGCTAATGTTGGAGAGAAAAATAGATTATTGTATTTAGTGTCTTTTTGTATAAATGAAGACACTGATTTATTTGTTCCACGTCGTCTTAAATATTCTTGTTGGGTTGGTGTAATACAAGCACAGCCTTTTGATGTGCTATATTCACTATTATATAGACAACATTCAGGTAAAAATTTGTTATTTTCTAATAATGGTTTACTCGGGTCAATTGCTACATTATTATAAGATTTTAGATTTAGGCCACTATTTTTAAATATATGTGAATACAGTGGGTTATAAGATAAATTATTTTTTGAAGTGTCAAAATTACTATAATCTAGTTTAGTAAATGCTTCTTTAACTTTTATAAAATAACGAGTAAAAGCATAATATAAAGAAAAAATTATAAATAATGTTAATTTATCAAAAATTAATACAAATAAAATTGCATATGTTCCATATTTTATTATATTTTTTTTAAGTCTCTCATATTTACTTCCAGAATTAGTTGTATTTGTTTTTTTTGTTAATGGTTTTACCATAAGCTTATATATATAATATATATAAAGAACAATATAAAAGTTTAAAAGTTTAAAAGTTTAAAAGTTTAATATATTAATTATATTTTGCAATAATTGTTTGAGGAATTAAAATAGTTTTATAACTCTCTAATTTTTTATAACATTTATTGATTGTTACTTCACTAATTTTGCTAACATTATTAATAGCCGATTTTGATATGTTTAAATTACATGTTTGTGATACAAAATATATAATACCCCCCGCAATAGAATGAGGAGTATTTTCTGGTATTAAATGTAATTGTTCAATCTTAAAGGCAACAAATTTACATAGATTTGTTAATTCATTATTTATACATAATTTGCTGCAAAATCGTTCAATAAATGATGTGGGAGTTGTTTTACTTAATGATGTAATATCTTCATTGATTTCATTAGTTTGTTCTAAATCATTTATAACTGAAAGCGCATTTTTACAACCTTTTGTAGCACTAGCATTATCTAAATTGAAAATATTGGCAATTTCTTTTGCTGTTCTTGGATAATTATTAATTCTACATGCTATATATATAGAAGCCGCAATAATACCATCGCGATTTAATCCCCTATATGTTTTTGTTTCAGATATTTTTTTATGGATTCTCATAGCCTCATCAATAATGATTTTGGGTATTCCAGAGTTTTGCGAAATTACAGAAATAAACTGAAATTCATCATATTGCGATTTTTCTTTATATGGCATAGCTTGCCAGTCTGTATATCTGCGAATTTTATGCATTTCATAACTAGACTTTCCTATACATAATACTTTACAACTATATGACGATTCTCTTAATAATGGATTAATAGGCATTCCACATCTTGTTGGGTCAGAGTGGTTATTATCGTCATTACCATAATAACGCCATTCTGCCGATGTGTCTAAATTATCTTTATAAATAACTCCACATTTATTATTTGAACATGTTAAAAATCCATCTTCCCCTATAAATAAACAATACTTACAATTAATACATAAACCGTCATTTTTATTTAATTCTTGCTCTTTAATATATACACATTCAAGTGTTTTATTAGTATTAACTTCTTCATCAAACATAGTCCATAAATTTTTATTTGAACTAGCTTTTTGCTTTATTTTTTTTGTAGTACAATTGGGTTGTAATGAGCTAATAATGCTTGATTCTTGAATCATTTAATAGTCAAATATATTTAATACTTTATTAATAAACTTATTTGTTTCAATTATTTATTTTATTTATAGCATTTATAGCATTTATAGCATTTATAGCATTTATAGCATTTATAGCATTTATAGCATTTATAGCATTTATAGCATTTATAGCATTTATAGCATTTATAATATTTATAATATTTATAGTATTTATAGTATTTATTATAATAAATATTAATTCTATTATTTATTATATATTATTAGTAATATATAATATTAGTCTATTATGGATTTTTTATCAGATAATTTTATAGCTGATTTTTTTACAAATCCTAGAAAAACAGATAAAGAGTTTAACCAATTTATAAATGTTAAATTTACAGAATATTTAAATAATACAAATTTATTAGCAAACATAGTCAAAGACTATGAAACAAATAAAACCGGTCAAAGCAAATATTGTGATGAATGCAAAGATTTATATATATTGACAAATTCTATATTTGACAATTACATTAAAAGAATTAATATACCATTTAATATTAATATATATGATGAAACAAATCCTGACACTAAAAAAAATTATAAAAATAAAGTATTGTATTTTTTTGATTTAGAAGATTTAAAAAAAATCTTAGCTTCAGAGAATTTAAAAGAGTCAAGCGGAGATGATGAATTAAATAAAAAGAAAATCCTATGTAAAATTATTTCTGTAATATTTATTAAGATTTATATTATTATAAAATCAATATATGAGACATTTAATAACTATAAAGCACTAGTTGAAACTAGTAATGAGCCGTTAATTAATGATGATAGCACTTTAATTAAAGAAACTAGTAGCACAAAAGACGAACTTATGAGGCATGATGAAGTAAAAGATGAAGGTCCATATGAACTTAGAGAGCAACGTCAAGATGAACTTAGAGAGCAAGGTCAAGATGAACTTAGAGAGCAAGGTCAATATGAACTTAGAGAGCAAGGTCAAGATGAACTTAGAGAGCAAGGTCAATATGAACTTAGAGAGCAAGGTCAAGACGATGCTAGAGAACTATATGAAGCTAGACAGCGAGACGAAGCTAGACAGCGAGACGAAGCTAAGAGACTACAACCAGAAGTTTTACCTGAATTAGGACCCAAAGAAATTCCCGAATTAGGACCTCAAACAGTTCCTGAACTTCCCAAAACAGTCCCAACACTAGCTCCAACGCTAGAACAAATTAATAAGCCAAATCTTATAATAAATGAAGATGGTCCAAAGCCTGTAATAAATGAAGCTGTTCCTAATCCTAATCCTAATGTTAATGAAGCTGTTCCTAATCCTAATCCTAATGAAGCTGTTCCTAATCCTAATCCTAGTGTTAATTACAATCCTAATCCTAATCCTAGCGTAGGTGGAAATTATATAGTAGATAAAATTCGTGATTTTTTTCCTTTTACTAACTATGAAGAAGAACCGCCAAGCGAAACTGATGTAGAATATGTTAAATATAAACCAACCAAAAATTTATTTTACTCCATTTTCGTAATTTTATTTACAGATTATTTTGAACTCAACTCAAATAATTTTAGTGAAAAAACATTAAAAGAAACCTTAGACTCAATAAGTAATGATCTGTTTGCTAAAAATTTAGCAAAATTAGCAAAATATTTTTGCGACGAACAAAGGGATGATAAGCGCCATAAATTATTTGAATTAAGCACAATTACAAGGCGTTCAATCATATTTGATGACTCTATTGATACATTAAGTTTTTTAAATTTAAAAGTTGATTACAAAAAGGAAAAGCAAAGTAATTTAGAAGCTCTAAAGAGTAAATCGGATGAATTAGATAGCATATTAATAACTTGTAAAGACTATTTAAAAACAATATGTGCTCATATAGTTAGAGACGACAGTCAAAATAATACAAGCAACCCTTTAACGGGTGGGCTTAATGGTGACCCTAATAGCGACCCATTAACTAGCGACTCATTAACTAGCGACCCATTAACTAGTGACCCATTAACTAGTGACCCATTAACAAGCAATCAAAATAATGATGACCTATTTAAAAATATTAATTACAAAGCATTTGCTTTTATTAAAACAATTTTAAATAAAATGATAAAACATTATTTTTATAACAGAAGATATTTGTATACAAAAATAATTAAAAATATAGTTGTTTTTGATAGAAAAAAGAAACAAATTACTAAAATAGATGATAATTTAACTTATAATAAAATTTTATTGTTAACCCATAAAACAAAATATAAAATATTAGAACTCAATTATTATATATACAAATATAGTAGTGCTATTTTAAAAGTATTTTATGATGAGCTAAATAATTTAGACAAAAAGATTGATGCTAAAAAAAGAACTAACATAATAAGTAGAGCTTTAAATTTTAATACTAATTATGGTGGAAAACGCAATAAAAAGATAACGCGTAAAAGAGTAATGCGTAAAAGAGTAACGCGTAAATTACACTTTTAATTTTTCTAGCAAATTATTATTATAAACCAGATTCCCTGACGGTTTATATGATTTTGTATCTTTATAATTAGAACTTGATGCATGTGTATTTTTAATTTGTTTAGTACTGGAAAATAATAATTCATTAGAGCTATTAGTAGTTTCAATTTGGGTTTCTTCTAAATTTGCATTTACAATGTTACCAAACTCATCGATCACTGTTCCTGTTTTTTTTTTAATTTCATTACGAACATAACTTGGAACCCAATGCTTCCAACTAATAAATAATAAATTGGGATGAGTATAACGCACAACAAACTTATTTTCCCTAAGCTTTTCTATAACATATGCCGTACAATCTCTATAATCATACATAGGAATACCTATAATTACTTCGGGCATTATATACCAACAACAGTTTTCATTAACCAAATTTCTTGAAACATATTTTATTTTATTGTGTATTCTAACCAATATTTTATTGTAATTCTTTAGTATATTCAAATCTTGCTGTTGTTTTTTTACATATAATTCATCTATATTTAATTTTAATGAATCACCATCATTGTCCATTTTATTTGAAAAATTATAAAAAGGATCGCTCGCCATATATATGTTATTTTTAATATAATATATTAAAAATAACATAATAAACATATAAAAATAATATTAAATATATAAAAATAATATTAAATATATAAAAATAATATTAAATATATAAAAATAATATTAAAAGTTATATAATTAAATATATAATACAACTGTTATGCACTAACATGTCACATACAAAAATAGAGCATCTTGTATTATGCGGAGGAGGTCCTGTTGGATTAGTTCAATATGGTGCGCTTAAATATTTAACTAGTATTAATTATTTAGACTATAATAATATTAAATCTGTATATGCTACATCAATAGGTGGTATTATATCATTTGTTTATTTAATTAATTTAGAATGGTCTTGGATGGACGATTTTTTAATTAAACGACCTTGGGAAAAACTTGTTAATTTTACACCATATGATTTTCTAAATATGTTTTACACCAAAGGACTATTAAATATTGACTTTATTACTAATTGTTTAAAACCCCTGTTTTTAGCTAAAGATATAGAGTTAACAATTACATTAAAAGAATTTTATGATTTAACAAATATTGAGTTTAATTTGTATACTTGTAATTTTACAAAATTTAAAAAAGAAAAACTTAATTATATTACTTATCCTGATTTACCAGTTATTGAAGCAATATATATGTCATTAACAATACCTATATTATGTGTTCCTTTTTACAAAAATGATTGTTTTTATTTTGATGGAGGCATACTTGTTGTATGTCCGTTAAATGAATGTATAATAGATAAAAATTGTGACGAATCAACTATATTATGTTTTAAAAATGATAAAACTTGTCCTATTGACTTAGCTAATGAATTTTATAAAAATTATTATGATGCTAGTGGTAATCCAGTAATTTGTGAAAGCGACCCAAGTTCTGGTAATAGTGATTTATTGAGTAATAATTCTAATTTATTTGAATTAATTATTTTTATAATTAAAATACTTTTTAATAAAATATCTACAATAGAAAATGTAGATGTTAATATAGAAAACTCAATAAATGTAGCATTAACAGAACAAATGGTCAATCTTGCATATTGGAGACATGCATTTACCAGTGACAGTGAGCGGAGTTATTTAATAAATCTTGGAAAAATACAAGCAGAAAAATATATGGCAAAAACTGTGTAATCATAGTTTAAGTAGATTTATAATGTGTAAATGTTTCTAAAAATTGTATTAAATTAGTTTTATTTGGTCTAGCATCATAATCATATACTTTATTTTTATATATTAATTTTATAGATGGATAAGCCTCTATTTTATATTTATCAGCAATAGTAGTTTGTTTGTCACAATCTATTTTTGTAAGTGTAATATTATAATTAGCACTGCCATTTTCTCCTTTAATATGTTCTTCAAATCTATTAATTTCTGGCATAGATTGCTTACAATATGGACACCACTCTGTATAGAAATACAATACCAATATTTCATCTTGCTTATTAACATTATTAACATATTCACTATTTAATACATGCTTTTTGCTAATTATGTCTTTTATATAATTATTATATAATAGTAACATTAATGTAATAAACATTAACACTAATAAAACCATAAATAACATATATGATCTGTCACTTAAAGTAGTTCGTATTACTATTTTAAAATATTCAAGAAAATTTTCCGCTATTTTAAGAATTAACATATTTATATATATTTAACAAATAAATAATAATATTTACACATATTATATTATATTGTGTAATATAAATAGTATTATATGAAGAAAACATATAAAAAAATTGTTAAAAGTCTAAAGAATGTTAAAAGCCTTAAAAAAAAATTTATTTATAATAAAAAAGATTATAATAGTGGTGATGGTATGTTAACCAGTGTATGGGGTCCTAGTTTATGGCATTATTTACATGTAATGAGTTTTAATTATCCATTAGAGCCTACAAAACTACAAAAGCAAAAATATAAACAATTATTATTAAATTTACAATATACATTGCCTTGTAAATATTGTCGCATCAATTTAAAAAATAATTTTAAAAAACACCCATTAGTAGATAAAATATTTGAAAATCGCTATAATTTTTCATATTATATTTATAACTTACATGAACATATTAATAAAATGTTAGGAAAAAATTCTGGACTAACGTATTGTGAAGTTCGTGATCGTTATGAACATTTTAGGTCTAGATGTACTGTTGAAAAAAATGTATTGTTTAATTATACAAAAAAGAAAAAAGAAACAGGTTGTACTACTCCAATGTATGGAAAAAAATCAAAATGCGTAATAAATATTGTTCCACAAGAAACCAAATGTAAAACATTTAATATTGATAAACAATGTCTAAAATCTAAAATCTAAAATATAGAATTTAATATATTAAATTATATATTTTTAATTATATATTTTTAATTATATATTTTTAATTATATATTTTTAATATATATAATTTATATAAAATGAAAAATAGACATTCAAAAACAAGCAAAAAAGGTCCAAACTTATTTAGTTTAACTAAATCGCGTTTAATAAATTTAATTAAAAAACTAACCAAAAAAATGAATATTAATAAAAGATATAAAATGCGCGGCGGATGAGGAGAAGCTGTGTCTAATCCATAAGACTTTGACGCTAAAATAATAATAATACTAATATGATACTATTATGATAAATTATTTTACACTAATTCATAATAGTGGAGAGCAATAGTATATGTTAAATGTTAATATGCTAAAATAGCATACTAATATTTAGTAAAAGTTAGTACTATAAAAATTACATACCAAATGTGCTAAAGTCAGTTAATACGGGTCTTGGTAAAAAGGCATTATCTATTCCTTGTTCGTATTTTGGTACTTTTTTACATTCAAAGTTTGGTTCGGGACATCTTTGAGGTGCGGGACAAGGTGGATAATCTTCTTTTGCTATATTTTTATTAAAGTTAATAGAATTAGAATTAGAATTAGAATTAGAATTAGAATTAGAATTAGAATTAGAATTATAACCATCTGAATTTTGTGCCAATAAATTACCAGCATAATCGAAGTTAGGTGTTTGCGACGTAATTGCCTTCATTGTATTTGCACTGCTTTCTAATGTTGTTGCATCACTTTGATTTAAATAGGCATTTTTAGCCATTGATGGACTAATCTTTGGTCCAAATAATGATTCTGCATAGTCTAATGGGTTCATTGAATTAACAGGATTTGCTATTGGATTAGATGGCAAATTCATTGCTGTTTCAAAATTATTATATATTGGTGGAACATAGTAAGCACCTAATCCTCCATCTTGTAATAAATAAGAATATATTTCACTATCACTATATCTGTTGCCTGCACCAAACAATGAGCTTAATAATCCTAAATTTAGATTTGTATCACCTAATGTAACACTACCTCCTGTTGCTGTGGCTGTTGCTGTTTCACCACTTGCTGTTTGAATTTGTGTTCTTACTGGATCTGTTGGTGGATCAATAATAGTGTTTAAATAAAACTTTCCATTGAGAATTAATGGTTTGGCATCAACTGATTCAGGTGTCTTTATATTTACATATAAGTTTGTCAAATGAATATTTGAAGACGGCTCATAAATATTTCCAGAAAACTCTTTAATTAACATATTGAAATTATTCACACTAGTTAGTGGACTATAACTCAGATCTATATTTAAGACAAGTGTACTATTTATAGTAGTACTATAATGATAAAATTGAGCATTTGATATATCACTAACTGCTAACATGCCATACTTGGTATGAAAGTCTCTAAATGAAGCATCCGTTATAGTAGTTGAAGTATAAATGGCATCATTTATTGAAAAATCGGGATATCGTCTTAGAGATAGTCCAGTTATTCCATCTGTTAGTTTGTATTTACCAACAACGGGATAGGTCAATTTATAATACGTATAACTTGGGTCAGCTGGATTAGGTCCAATCTCTTTTAGAAAAGTTCCGTATTTAATATCGGTTTGTTTAACACTAGCAATATTTGCCAAACCTTCTTTAACATTTATCATATTAATATACACAATACATGATAATATTACAAGCATTAATAAAAAAATTATTAACATATTATTTTTTTTAAAATTGAAATTCATATTTATATTAAATATAGAATATAATTTTTCTATATAATTTTAATGTCTAAAGTTATTAAGTCGTGCCTTTTAAAAAAATATGATGCTAATACTTTATTTGAAATTGGAATTGATGAAGTAGGGCGGGGACCTATGTTTGGACGTGTATATAGTGCTGCTGTAATTTTACCAATTAATGACACTTTTAAATATGAGTGTTTAAAAGACAGTAAAAAATTTAGTTCACAAAAGAAAATTAGTGAAGTTGCTGATTATATAAAAGCAAATGCCTTATTTTGGGCTATTTGCTATGAAGACGAAAAGGCGATTGACACTTTAAATATTAGAAATGCGACTTTAAAAGCAATGCATAATGCTATTAGTGTTATACTTGACAAATATTACAAGACTACTATTTGTGAAACTAATGACTTAAACGAACAATTTTATTTACTAATTGATGGAAATGATTTTAAATGTTATACATATTTTTGTAAAAAATCAAATGTTATAAAGCAATTAAATAATGTCCTTGTTGAAGGAGGTGATAATAAATATTGCTCTATTGCTGCTGCTTCAATATTAGCAAAGGTAGAGCGTGATAACTATATTAGAGCTATGTGTTTACAATTTCCTAAACTAGACACTTATTATGGACTATTAAATAATAAAGGTTATGGAACAATCAAACATATGGAAGGAATAAAAAAATATGGAATTAGTAAATGGCACCGCACTACATATGGTTGTTGTAAAGATTCAACCATTAATGAAGATGAATTTTATGTATAATTAATACTTAATACGAAGACGTCGTGACCAATCCACTTTAGTGTCTTTGTCTTTGTCTTTCTTAATACTTTTACCTTTGCTATTGCTAATTAGTAAAGCGTGCATTTGTTCTTGCTTGTTTTTAATAAGTTCAAGTGTCTTTTTAAGATTAATAAGTTCAGCATTCAACTTTTGTCGTTTTGCATTTTGCTTACTCTTAAAACTAGTGTAGTTTTTCTTATAAGATTCATAATTGTATTCATCATCACTTGATGAAGAATCGTCTTCATAAATATAATCTGGGTCTTTTTTTACATCATCTGGTTCAGTTGAACAAGAATAGTCAGAGTCACTATTATAGTCATTATTATAGTCATTATTGGTATAATAGCCAATAGTGTTGTCATTTATAGTATAAACGTCATAAAGTTGGCTGTTGTGCTCTTTAAATGGGCTAAATTGCACTTCCCAATAGTATGGGTCATCATACACCATGCGCCCCTTTTTATTTTCAATTGAGTTGTAAAAATTACAAGATCCTTGGTTATAATAATAATAATCAATCTCAATTAAAGCAGAACCATAATTATAACGATTTTCAACATAATATTCGGGTTCACAATGAGGAATAACTTTGACATCCTTTACTTTAGCAATACTAAAGTCATCAAAATACTTAATGATTTTAGGAATGTCTTCATAAACAACATAATCAGGAATGTAAAGCATTTTCCTTAAGAACATAGTTGATGACATAATAGTTTGCTAATGTAATTATTTAACTATTACTAATTGTTATTCAATTTTTTTTATTAGTTTTTTTGTTTTGGCTTCATTGGCTAAAGGAAAAATCGTATTACAGGAATGAAGATGAGCAAAAGAATGGGCAAAAAATGAGAAAAAGAAGAAGAAGACATTAAACATTATGTTAAAAAAAATTGATTACGTGTAGTTTATTTTGTCTTGATTGTATTAAAATAAAATCAAGACAAACACATTACACAAGCCTTAAATTAAATAGTATGGATGGACTAATTATAAACTATTTATTGGAAATAATTTTGAATAAGCAAAATGTTAAGCGATTTTATGACCTATTGACTAATACACATTATTATTGTGAAGATGACTTTGAATTGAAAACTAACTATGGATTGCTAATGTTTATTGATACATTATTTTTAGATAAAGACGGTTATTATAGAGGCTTACAAGTTCAACATGCACTACAATGTGAAATGCATCAATACATAGCCGATAATAAATTAAAAATATTTCATTATGTAACGTTTAAAGCATCAGCACATAATGATTTTGCTCAACTAAATTTGCTCATTACTGAGTTTAAAAAAGATAACTGGATTATACTATTTGCTTATTATATATATGATAAAGCATTTGACTTACTAAATAGCAAAGATGATTGTTTACACATAAAAAACAAAATATATGCTATTATTTGTAATCTTAGACAAGAAGAATCAGCACAAGCACTACAAGTATGTGATGAATGTGAAAATGATTGTCCTATTTGTTTAGATGCTATGGATGCTAATAATAGTATTACAACTTTGTGCAAACATAGTTTTCATAGTACATGTTTATATCCAATGTTTGATGAAGCTATTAAAAAGAATAGTAGCAAACCAAAAATTAGTTGCCCATTATGTCGTGCTGATATTATTATAAAGTCAAGAATAACTTTTAATGAAACAACGCATTATTGTAGTTAATAAGTTAGTAAGTTAATAAAACAACATTTTTTTTATAAAAAATTTTATTTTTACAATACAATACAATACAATACAATACAATACAATACAATACAATACAATACAATACAAGACAATATACATTAGTTTCTAATAAATAGGTGCACGGCACAAAGGACATGGAACACACATCTTGTTATGATTTTCCTTTTGTTGTAAGTATATTCGCTTACAATCATCCAAACATGCCATATGGAATATATGCTTACAAGCAGTTCTAACACAATGAGAAGTAAACAAATTAACATGATTGACTGAATCAACTTCCATGCAAATAGAGCATTCCCAGTTTGGGTCATGTTTAAAGTCTAATGCCAATACTTCTAATGGGATTACATTATTAGAATGTGTAGCAACATGAGGCAAGCGATAATGTGTTGACATAGTTCGTTTGCTAAACCACGAAAAAGGACGTTCAAAGTCGCTATCTATTAGGCTCTCTCCGTTATTTATTACCCAGCGATCTGCTTCAGAAGTCAACTTGACGTCAATATCCCAAAAATAGTTACTAGTAAATTGTGACATAGACACACGAAGAACTTCTAAAGCCAAGTCGTCTTCGTTTACAGAACTTCCAAGTCCATACTCATATTCTTTATCTCGTATTTTTAAAAGATCAATTACATGACGTCTCATTTCCCTAGATAGTACATTCCGAAGACAATGTTCAAACTTTGACATTCTAGTTTTATGATCAATATACCATGAATGCGTTCTTATCCAACTATTCATAATAGCCGTCAAATGCCTAGAAAGCTTGTGTATAACAATGTTTTTTTGAATACTATTTACTAGAACATTGATTGCATCATTTAGTAGAGGCGCGCTAGTCTCGGCGTCATACAAAGCAACAATGCGAGCATCCATAGTTGCTTATAGTATTGCTTTGTCTTGCTTTGTTTACTTTGTTTACTATAGTTGTGTGTATGAAAATCAATTCAATTTTTATTAGCATAACAATAATTTTTTAAAGTTAAAATAAAATAAAAAAAATATTCAAGACACAATACACAACAGCTCAAAAATCACAATGTTATTCCTCGTTCTCAACTGGATTAGTAAGGTCTTGCTGCTCGTAATGTAATGTATTATTTTCATAGTCACATTGCAAAATACGGTCTCCGTAATATTGTGCCCACCAAATTACGCTGTTTGTCAAGTTAGGATCAGCTTCCCAATCCCTAGACAACAAATAATGCGACGCGCTTTTCACAGCATCATACAAGTCGCTTTCCTTGAGCGTCATTCCGTCTTCCAAGTCCTTGCTCCGTTCTTCTAAAAAGCCTTTTAAGAATCCTCTCATTTCATATGTGACGGCTTCCTCCAAACAACGATCAAACTTTGCCACGTAATCTTCATCATACCACGATAAGGTTCTTCTCCAACAATTGATGATGGCCATCATTTCACTAGGAATTCTCTCCACATCAAACCTGTCTCGAACAGCATATACCACTTCATCAATATTCATATTTATACTAACCCTGAACAAAAGATCGTCAATAATAAGATCGCCAAACAAGCCCCGAATCTCAGCAATGATTGCTGCATTCATTGATATTGCGATTTTAGATGCTGCAATTTGTAGAGGCTGTTACTTAACATGATAAAAAGCAATTCAATTTTAAAAAAACATAACAACAATTTTATTATTCTTTATTTTTATTTTATTTAATTTTTAGAATCAATACTATCCATTTCAACAATAACTTCTTTATTGGTATATAATAATGATTTGCTATTTATGAATTTTTTCTCATCAAGTAACATTTTTATTGTAAAAATAACAATTACTTCTTCTACGAACACAGAAAATAGTGCAATATCTATTTGTGTTACACCAATTAGTAATGTAAAAATATATCTAATATTATTTAATAAAAACATAGAATTTGCATAAAAATATAACTGTAATTTACTAAATTCGGTTATTTCTTTTTTATCTGGATTATATACATTCATAAATAGTACTGGGCTTCCAAATTCTTGAATAACAACTCTAATTACATCATTTACAAATATTAAGGTTAATAAACTACAATATTTTTGTGTGGTGTTAATTTGTACGCTTATAAATATAAAATCATCATTTGGTCCAAAACGAAAATATTTAGAATCAGTTGCAAAATTTGTTATATAAAATCCTATAAATAATACCAAACAACTATTTAAAAAAAGACATAGCCTAACTTTATTTAATTGATTCATTAAAGGTTAGCTAATGTTATTAGTAATTAAATTTTAAATTGTTTCGCAATTTAAGATAAAAAAATATGCTTATGTTTTGAGAGTATGAACTTAGATTATTTATTAAACAAGTCTTGTGGAATAGGAGGTGGAATGCGACGAACCATTGTACGCATTCTTGTCCTACAATGACAATCGCACCATTCGCGTTCATCCATGCGACGCCAAGAGTTGACTTGGCACCAATCTTTATAGTCTTCAGCTGAAAGAGTGTTAAGAGCAGTTTCTTGAGCTTTTGACATAACTCTATCATCTAAATCAGGGTCATAAGTATAAGATGTAGGTTTCTCTTTTTGATGTCTTATACAACAATCACAACGCGCTAAGGCATCAAATAGTTTTTTTTTTGCTTCAGTACTTTGCTCATCCATATAGACAGGTCCTCTACAATAAGGGCAAGTAATTAGCCCACATAATGAACCTTTAAGGGACGTAGCAGTCCATTGTTGTAAGCATTTTTTATGATATATGTGACCACACGATGTAATAAGTCTTCGCTTGCCTCTTCCTGAAATACAACCATCTACTTCAATGTTTCCATCATTGTCCTCTAAGCATATATTACAAGTCACAATATCATCAATCATAAAACCACAAAATGGGGGCAATAGTGTAGTCAATTTAGGCAAATTAGGCAAATTAGGCAAAGGTTTAACTTCCATTTTCTTGGTAATAAACTTGTTAATACTTGTTTAGACTTGTATAAAATAATAAACCTTTTTTAAATTATAATCAATTTTTTTCATAGTCCATAAAATAACTAACATCAGCATGACTAAGGTTGCTATTAAAAATAGCAGTATAAAATCTATAATTATAGGGTAACATAATATGCGTCGCACAATAGTTATTGAAATTTAATATAAAACATAGTCCTCCGTCAAGATTTTTGTTTAAGTCTGCTTTTGTGGTTATTAGAGGTATATTAGTTGTTTCGTCAAGATACTTTATTAATTCACTAATAGTTTTTGGTTGTTTAATTATACATTGACCCCAATAATTTGTAGTTAATATATTAAGATTATAATTTTGTATGTTAGTGTTACTTAGTTTGCTTGCAATGCTATTTATAAATTGGTCTTTAATAGTATAGCTAGTTAACTTGTTATTATTATAATCAATTGCTAATGTATTTGCAAGATTATATAAATGTGTGATATTATTATGTGTTAACGAAGCAACATAAGCTAAACATCCAGAGGAATAACAATATATTGTTTTATTAGTTTTATTAGTGTTTTTTTGTAAATAACCATAATAATACCAAAATCCAGAATAGCCTCCCCCATTAATAAGTAGACAATCTTGACTTACCACATTTGTACTATTAAATAGCACAAACACAAAAATTATATATACTAATAACACGTCTTTTAGTTTCATAATTAATAATTAACAATTAATGTTTAATTGTTAATTGTTAATTGTTATTTAGTTGTTTTATTATTTTTAAACTAGCTTTTAGCTCTTAGATGTTACTATTTACGACGATGAGTCTTTATATGGCGCTTTGATTTTTTACGAGCACTTTTTATACGTCTTCTTCTTGAACCTCCCGATTGTGAGTCATCAAGCTTTTGTAATTCATCTAGCTTTGTATTAATCAAAACAATATATTCATGTGCGATTTCTTTGTCTATATCAGTATTTGCTACTTTATATAAACGGTTAGCGTTATCTAATGCTATATTTAAACTACTCTTGTAGTTTGCTCGTGCCCAATCGAAACTACTTCTTGTAGCATTACTATACTTTAATTTTAATTCAGCATATATCAATTTAGTTATAGCTGTTTGAAGCTCTTCAAAAGCTACTCCAGCAGCAGTAATTGGACCGCTGTAGTGATATAATGGAGGCTCATCATATTCCATTTTTTATATAGTTATATTATATATTAATTTATTGTTTATTGGAATAACATTTTTATAATGATTTATACAATTTTTTTTGTGATTTACATTTTAATTATAATCTTAGTTACGTTTATAATTAAAAAGGTCGTTAATTTATTGTTTTATTATTTTTAAACTAGTTCTTAGTGTTTATTGCGATGAGTCTTTTTATGGCGCTTTGATTTGCGGCGTCTTGATTTGCGGCGTCTTGATTTGCTGCGTCGTGCTCCACCATAGTTATCTCTATCTCTATATATAGAGCTATCATCATCCCCTGTTTGTTTATCCCGTCGTGCAGACACAGTAGTATTGTGCTCACGTCTTGATGCCTCACGTGCCTCACGTTGCGCCTGCCTCTGCATCTCTGGTGTACTATACCCCAGATTACGTGGTATATCTATAGCTCTGCGCGGAACTACTGCGTCTCTACTTTGAGACTCTTCTGTTCTTATTCTTTCTGTTTCATCACGTTCTTCTTTTTCTCTTTCTATTTCTTGAATCATAGTTTGTGTATAAGCTAATATATTTTCTTGGGAGGCCTTGCTAATAGCTGTAGTTAAACTACCCCTAAGAAACGTTAAAAAGTTTTTAGCGTATTCTAACTTAAATAATTTAAAATACTTAACTATTGTATCAAAATCATCTGTACCATGAACATATACGAGGCTGTATGGATATTCCTTAATCTTTTCAACAAAAATTTATTGCTCTTCTGTAGTCAAAATTTTAGGACGTGTAGTTACGTTATCACCCATTATATATATATTCTAAATATAATATATAAAATATTCTAAATATAATCTGAATGTTAAAATTTTTTTAAATATATTACTATTTTTTAACTTAAAAAAATAGTAATATAGATGCTAGAGTTTAGTTTTAAAAATTTTTACATTGCTGGTTATGAAGGCTCTATTGATACTATATATTATGAAGGAACAGACCCTACTATTGTTATAATGCATACATTTTATAATGAAGATGGAGACAAAATAAAATTATACTATTATGTGTCTAATAAAACAGGGGAGCTTACTTTAAGAAATATTTATGAAGCACTAGACGCACAAACAGATGCTTGTTTAAAAATATATATAACTACTAATACAAGAAAACTGTATATTGAAGATTTAAAGCGTATAAATCCTATTAGTTTTGAGTTAATTACTTATGGTTATTGTACGGATGATGAAACTAGTGAATAGATGCTATTTATTAGTGTAAAAATAGTGTCTTAGTGTTTATTGCGACGTCTTGATTTGCTGCGTCTTGATTTTTTGCGATGGCGATGGCGTTTTGTTTTGCGATGGCGTTTTGTTTTGCGTGATTTACCACCACTTATTTGTTGTGATGTTTCTCTTGCTGCTCTTTCTGCTGCTCTTGCTGCTGCTGCTGCTGCTGCTTTTTGGGGTGCATTTGAGTCTATTGATACTATGTATAGAGTAATATATGTGTTATTATCATTTGGGTCAATTTTGTTTCTTTTCTCTACAAGGTATTCAAAATCTTCACCATCATCATCATAGGTGATAGCCTTTAATATAGACCCGTTAGACCCGTTGTGCATAATTCCTACTAATCTAGAACCATCTGTAATACCATATGGATTATATTCTTCGCCTATTTCCATTATTGTTACATCATTATCATTAATATCTTGTCCTTTTTTTCGTTTAAATCCTATAGAGCCAGGACTTGTTAGAGTAACACTATATGGATAAAGTGGTATATGAGGTTTATTTGATTTAAAAGTTAATGTAACATATGTTGATTCATTGTTTGGCTGAATAGCTTTTATATGTGTTCTCAATGGCTTAAACGCTTCTCTAAAAGCTTCACCTGTTAAGTCTTCTAAATTTACCTCTTCAGAACCCGTTCTAAATTTTACCACTTGTGAGTATTGTATTATGTTATATGGATTAGGCTTTTTGTTATCTAGAGTTATGTAATTTTCGTCATCACGATCACGGTTTGGTGTTATTCCTAGTAACTTAGGCTCCTTAACTATAACATTATATTCTTGTGTTCGGTTTTGTAAGGCTTCGGTTTTATCTCGTGCGCTTTTTTCCTCTATGTCTTTCAACAACTTGCCATAATCAAAACCAGCATTAGAGTTATTGACATGACTCGATCTCCGATACAATTGTGGCACGAAAGGCATTTTACTTATAATATAATATAATATAATATAATACTGCTAAATATTATTATTAACAATAATAATATTTGCTAAATAACTAAAATCCCCCGCGTAGACGCAATACAAGGTGTAAAGTGCTTTCTTTTTGAATATTATAATCGCTTAATGTGCGCCCGTCTTCAAGCTGTTTTCCTGCAAAAATTAGGCGCTGTTGGTCGGGTGGAATACCTTCTTTATCTTGAATCTTGGATTTAATGTTGTCAACGCTGTCAGACGGCTCTACTTCTAGTGTAATAGTTTTTCCTGTAAGTGTTTTTACGAAAATCTGCATTGTTATACTATAATAAAGTATTATAGTTTTGTTTTTATATTTTTTTTATATATAATATATTATATATTAAAATGTGTTTTACTTGTTATGACATTAGTCTTAATAGTTATAATGTTAATACTTATAATGTAGTTGATTGTTATTATACATTTATGATGAATATAAAAGTTTCAAATGGTCCATTAGCAAATGGCAACACTCATGCCGAATTAGAAATATATTATAAGTCAACAGATTATGACGCCGTCGATAAAGTATACTATATTGAACATGGTCCAAATCCTATAAGAAAATATATTGGCTCGCATGTTATATGGGATAATGAAAATCATACGCGTTTTAGTGTATTATAATAGTTCATCTCTCTTTAAAATTTGTTTATAAATAATATTTTAAATATTATTTACTAATAATATATAGAAAATTACTCTTGTATACTATTAACATATGCCTTATATATTAGAAGTTCAAAAGTTTGACTGGAATGAAAAAAGCGAGCATGTTGGTTATATGAATAAAATTTTTCAAACTAAACAAGAAGCAAGTAATTATTATGATAAATTTAATCCACATATGCGTTCTTTACGCGCACATAATTCTTGGTGTAGCGATTGGGATCCCAATACTTATTTAATGTATATTGTGAGAGAAAGATTTTATGAATATTTAAAAATACCATCTTTTGAAGATGCTCAAAAAACACAAGCTAGTCTCTAATAAAATTCTCTCAAAAATAATAAAATTAATTATTTAAAAAAATGTTTACAAATTAACTTTTTAGTAATACATACTAAAAACAAGTGTTTTATATTAACTATTACTATGAAAGTACTTGTATTTGATACTGAAACCACTGGCCTACCAGAAAAGGGTGCTTCTATATATGATAAATCTAAATGGCCGCACATTATACAACTTAGCACTATTTTATATGACAGTTCCAATAATAGTTCGTTAATAAAAAATAATTATATTAAGATTGCTAAGTCTGTTATTATTACACCAGAAAGTTTCAACATTCATAATATTAGTAGAGAGATTTTGGATTGTCAAGGCATAAATATTGTAGACGCATTAAAAGAATTTAACGTCTATTTGAAAGACTGCGACATCGTTGTTGGGCATAATATTTCATTTGATAAGCGTCTAATTTTTGTAGAATGTTTCAGGCACAATATAAAACAATATTTTACGCAATTTAATAAGCATGGTCAAATAGTAAAGCCTGAGTTTTGCACTATGAAAAACACAGCAGATTTTTGTAAATTAGAGAGATTAAGCAAGACTAATCAAGTTTATAATAAAAATCCAAAACTAAGCGAACTATATAGTCTATTGTTTCCTGACGAGCAGTTACCAACCGAACAACACAATTCTCTTATTGATGTAGCAATGACTTTGCGCTGCTATATGAAATACGTTCATAGCTTTGATATAAAAGAAAGTAATATTACACTAAGGCAATTCTTTTAAAACTATAATTATAATATATAATTATATATTATAATATGAAGAAAAATTATACTAAGAAACATTATACTAAGAAAATAGCAAAAAAAATAAAAAAACAGAACACCTATTTCGGTTTAGGAGGTGCTCAGTTGTTTCCATCTAATCTTAGTTATTGGAATACTTTTTTTAGCGATGAAGAAGAAGCTCAACTAATTGATTTTAAAAATCAGTTACAAGCTATGATTCCACCCGTTGGTCGTCATAACATTGCTACTAATAATATATGTTTGGCTATGAAGGAAAAACTACCGACTTATTATATTCCAGAGAGAGCCGAAATAGAAGTAGTTAATGGTTTAACAAAATATCCAAATGAGCGCAATTTTTATTATTATAATACTATTTTGTGCGCTGCTTTTATAGTATTTGGACTATTGGCTAATAAAATGGAAAATAAACGTGATTGTAACTACAAATTACTTTTTAAAGGTGGAAAAGCTATTCAATTGGTTTTGAGAACAATATTAAGTGCATGTGAGCCAACTAGTTATGGGCATAGTGTTTTAAGTAATTTACACAGAAGTTCTGATATTGATGTGTTACTTATACCTAAACCAACTAGTATATATAATACAGAAGAAGTGACAACATTAGCAATTAATATTTCTGAACTAATAAAATGGTTTTTAGATAGTAATAGTACAACTATATCATTTTTGACTCCAGATGATAAAAGAAATAAAAATAAAACTATTTGTAAACTTGCTGTTATGTTTGGTACTATACCTTATCCTTTTTCGGACATCGATTTTGGTATTATAATACCCCTATTTGCTCCGTCTTTCTCATCATCCTCATTACACCAATACAGAACTACTATATTTGGGTTAGATGTTTTATTTGAATGTCAAAGTATTACAAATTTATTAGCTGAGAAAATATACTATTATGGTTATTATAGTATATTAAAAGACAATTTAGAAAAATCAAGGGTTATAACAGAAGAAAATCAAAAATTAATGGAGGAATATGAATATTATTTGATAAAATTCAAAAAGGCAATTATTAGTTTAAATAGTGGCTTACATCTTTCACTAAATAATAAATTAACTAAAGAAGAATTATTAGAAGAAAATATTAATTATTTTCTTGACAAACTTCTAAACTATTACCCATTTATTACATTGGACACTTTGAAAAAGATTTTTAAAGATGTGTATGCTGTTGGAGCCGAAAAAGTAACAAAACTAGTGCTTAGTAAAACAAAAAGACACAAACTTCTTGTGCCGCCTGAACCTAGAAAATATACTAAATCTCCAAATCCTATAGACTATATTGACCCTATGTTGCTCTCTGAGATTCCTCATCAAATGTCTTATAATAGTGCTATGCACAATGCGCCTTCTACTAGTGCTATATATGCTGTACCTCCTATGTCAATGCAACAGCAATGGCAACAAATGCAATCGCAACAAATGCAATGGCAACAAATGCAATGGCAACAAATGCAATGGCAACAATGGCAATGGCAACAAGAACAAGAACGGCTACATGCAGAATGGTTAATGCAACAACAAAGGCATCAGTCCAAAGGTAGGACTAGAAAAAAATAACTAGTCATCCTATAATCCTAATCCTAATCATAATAATAATCCTAATCCTAATTTTTAGTATTAAAATAATATATTATAATATAATATAATGGCTAATACGAATCAAGATTACTTAACAAAAGAAGAATTAGAAGCAATTGATTATCAACATTTATTTACTATGGATAAGATGTATTCGTTTAAAACAAGGAGTAAAACTAGAAGCACGCGAAAAACTAAAGACGCAATCATTAAAAGATTATTAAAATATAGAGTTACAAGAAGTAAATATAAATCAGAAGTAGGTTCTTATTTAAAATATGAATTAGAGCATCCAATAGCAAAAGCGTTACCTTCAGGGATCTCTATACCGCCTTATTTAGTTAGTAAAATATATACTATGAAAAAAGAAATTGAAGACAGAGAATATGAAATAGCGTTTCTTAAATCGCTCTTTGAAGCAAGTGAGCCACCTAAATACTATTATGGAGCATTTTTTAATTTACTTTTTAATGGACGCCGAGTTTCTTTGACTAACATAAGCCCGTCAGAGAATAATGATGTTTTTTTAAAACATTTTAATAATTTATATTCGCCTGATTATTTTATTAAAGATTATGGCTATTTAGTACAAAGATTTGGACTAAATGCTGACAAATTGAGAGAAAAAAGGCAATATATAGACACTAAGGGAATAGAAATAGGGCGTTATGGAGATCCATTTTCTAGTAAAATTCCTAATGCAGCTATTTTTGATAGTTATGCGCAATTTAAAGAAAAATATATAGCTAAATTTTTTAATACACATGTTCTAGCAGCATATACGATGATTATTATTATTAATACTATGTTACAAAAAGTAGAAGATTATAGAACTAGTCACCTTGCTAGCCTAGGCTCATTATGTAAACGCATTACACGATGCTTTACACGCTCACGAAAGGGACTTATATATCCAGTAGATGAAGCGTATACATTAATGCGTGAGCGTTATGAGAGATATTTACCGGGCAATGCAAATATACCAATTAATGTATTAAAAGTTTATATTAGTGGTTTAAATAAAATGCTATTGCTATTACGTGGATACAAAATAATATTAAATCCGAAAATAATAAAAGAGTTAAATAAGAGATTAACAAGCATAAATGACTATTTGGCGCCACGCAATCCTAGCATAGTCGGCCAGCCAAACGCACAATTTAAGGAACGAGTGTTAGAAAGTGATTTAGAGTTTTCTAAAAAGCCCCGTTCTTATACTCCGCGTAAAAAATTAAAATTAAAATTAAAATCAAAATTAAATAATACAACACAAAAACGAGGAAAATCTGTTTAAATCTTAGTTATTTTTTAAATCTTAGTTTTAAATCTTATATATTATATTATTATTATATACTAATAATAATATATGGAATTTATAAACTTACCTTTTACAAGGCGTAATTCATATAATCAAGAAACTCAAGAAACTCAAGATACTCAAGAATTTTATACAAAAGAAGAACTTGAAAAAATACCACGTGAAAAGTTACTTGAACTAGATAAAAGTTATTCATTTAGAACAAGTAAAAAAACTAAAAGCACAAGTATGAAAACAGAGGCAATCATTAAAAGATTAGTAAAACATGGTGTCCCAAAATTTAGCAAAACTTATGCTTATAATCGTCCTTTAGTAAAGCCAATACCTTCAGGGACAGCATTACCACGTGATGTAGTTGACCTAATTTATTCAATGAAAAAAACAATAGAACAAGAAGTAGAAGACAAAAAACAAGATATAAAAGACCGAGCTTATGAAATAGAATGCATTAAGGCTGTTTTTCAACCAAAAACATTACCAACTAATGATAGAGACTTTTTTAATTTGCTATTAAATGGTTCTGTGATTCGCTTACCAATGACTGACCCTAATTTTAATATGCATGTTGTTAATTTATATGACCCAAATTATTTTATTAAAGATTATAAATATTTAGTGCATAAATTAAGAGTAAATGCTAAAAAAATGAGAGAAAATGGCGTTCGCTATACACAAGGTGAATTAAGAAAGTTGACTGTGTTTTTTAGTGTAAATGTAACTTTTACTTATTCACTGATTATTGTTATTGAAAATATAATACAAAAAATAGAGGCGTATCGAAAAAGTCACCCTGCCCTACCTAAGTATCCACAAGAAGTAGCCAGTAGATTATTGCAAGAAAGTTATGAACGTTATTATTGGCCTCCAAATAATCCAATAAATGTATTAAAAATTTATATTAAAGAATTAAATAAAATGCTATCAAAATTACGTAGCTACAAAATAATGCTAAATAATAGTGTAATAAAACAGTTAAATAATAAATTAGACAAATTAAATAACTATTTGGTTGAGCCTGACCCAAGCATAGTTGGTCAAGCAAATGCAAAATTTTATATTCGAATTTTAGAAAATAGTTCAAAATATCTTACTAAAACACGTAATGGCAGTAGTCCACGCCAAGAATCAAGGGTTAAAACGCTAAAACGAGCAAAATCTTTTTAGTTTTATAGTAAGGTTATTAAAAAAAATGAAATATAATTTTGTGTGAAATTGAGAGATTATAATATTAATATTGAATTTAAAATGAGCACCAGTTTTAACATTCAAAAATATCGTAAAGATATATTTGAAAAACTTTTTTTAATGTTATTAATATACTCAAATAAAACTTTATAAAAAAAATTGATTTAAAATATTATTGATATTATAATTATAATATCATAAGTAAAAAAATGAATGAAGATAATAGTAATGCTAAAGCAAAATCGGAAAGAAAAAAACCTGTAAAAAAAGACAAAGTAACAAATGAAACAGATTTCTCATATTTAAGATTACCAGATAATGAAATTTTAATGGAATTAGACAAACAAGCTAATAAAGTTAAAAGTGAAGATAAAAAGAATATTTTAAAAATGATTGATAAAGCTCATAACTATTTATATAATTATGAAAATATAGAGGGTGAAGATGCGTTAAATGATATTATGAACTTTCTATTCATTAAATCTATTCAACTAATTATTTCTGATAAAGAAGAAGATGGTAAAATAGATTTATTAAATAAGAAATATTATGAACATTTATATGATGATAAAGAATTAACTGAAATTTTAAGTTATTTTCAAAATTTATCAAATTTATCTAAAAAAGAATTAGATGTAATTCGTAATCTGAATGAATCTAATGATGCTATAAGACAAATGGGTGATATTTTAAAAAATCATCCACTTACTAAACAAATTTTTACAGAAAATAATTTTATTAAAGCAAGAAAAGCACCAACAATTCAAGGTTTATTAAATGATGTAATAATACCATTAAATATTACCGAAATAGAACAAAATGAAGATGTTATTGGTGAAATATACGAACATATTATAAATGGTTATGTTAAAAAAGGCTCAAAATTAGGTCAATTTTTCACACCAAGAAAGTTAATGAAATTAATTTTTAATTACAAGGAAGATAAAATTAATCAAATTATAAAGAAATTAGATAAAAAAGAAAAAATTAAATTTTACGATTCTTGTATGGGAACTGGTGGCTGGTTAGTTACTGGATATAATTTATTCAAAGATAAATACGGAGATAGAATATTATTATCTGGTGGTGAAGTTAAATCAACTACATTTCAATATGGTTTAATGAATTTAATTTTAACATTAAAAAAGTTTCCATATGATGTAAAATGTGAAAGTAGTTTAACTCATATTAATAATAATAAACATCATTTTGTATTAACTAATCCACCTTTTCAAACTGATAAAAAATTCGAGCAAATTAAAGAAAATTTTAAAACAGATAAATTTACTGAGGGAAATAAAATTAAATTAGATGATATATATAATTTGAAAGATAATAGTCCACCAATTCAATTTTTAGAATTAAATAAATATAAATTAGAAGAGAATGGATTATGCTTAATTATTCTTCCATATGGAGAATTATTTTTTGGATCTTCTAATAAAGATGCAAGAAAACACTTTATGAAAGAAACAAATATTACAGATATTATATTATTTGAAGGTGGAACTTTTACACATACAGGAATTAAAACATGTGGATTAATTTTTGAAAAAGATAAAAAAGGCACCAAAGCAATAAATTTTATTCAAGCAAATAAAGAATGTAATACTTTAACAAAAATAACAACAGTATCAATTGATGATATTGAAAAAGAACCATGTGCTTCTTGGTATCTTCGTGATTATTTAAAAGATGAATATATTGAAAGTCTTAGTTCAAAAATGACTAATTTTGAATGGATTGAATTTGGTGATATTTTTACATTAGAAAAAGGTAAATTATCTAGTGAAAAAATAGATAATGATGAAAATGGTAATATATTACTTATAACAAAAGGAGTAATTAGTGAAACAAGTAGAAAAATTCAAAGTGATATTTATTATAATGAAGGATTATTTATAGCAAATGCTTTTAATGGTAATGGAAAATGTCCTATAAGATACACCGAAGAATTATGCGTTCATACTAATTTAATGTCAAGACTTGTAATAAACGACAAGTATAAAAATAAAGTATCAATTAAATATATTTATTATTATTTAAATTCAATCAAAGAACATATAGAAACAGTATATGAAAAAGGTTCTTGTAATAAATCATTAGACCAAAAGAATTTTAACCGTATGAAAATTCCAATTCCACCTTTAGACGAGCAATCTAAAATAATAGAAATTAATGATATTATGTTAAATCAAATTAAATTATTAAATATAATGAAAAATGATACAGAAAAACTATTATTATCATTATTAGAATTATTTATTAAAACTGAAACTGAAAATAATAATACAATTATTAAAAATATGAATGAAATATGTGATATTAAAATAGGTGGAACACCATCAAGAGATAAACCAGAATATTGGGAGGATGGTAATAATTTATGGGTTTCTATTTCTGAATTAAATAACAATATAATTACAGATACAAATGAAAAGATTACTGATTTAGGTGTTCAAAAAAGTAATGTTAAATTAGTAAAAAAAGATTCAATATTATTATCATTTAAATTAAGTATTGGTAAATTAGCAATTGCTGGTAATGATTTATATACAAATGAAGCAATAGCATCTATTAATAGTATAATTAAAGAGATTCCAAATAAGTATTTATATTATTGTTTAAAAATGTTAGATATTAAAAGATATGGTAGAGGAATTATGAGTGAAAATGGTTCTCTAAATATGGATCAATTAAAACTTATAAAAATTCCAATTTTAATAAATAATAATTATTCTAATATTATTGATGATATTATATGTTTTGAAAAAACTATTAATAATTATCTAGTAAATATTGATTTGATAAATGATAAATTAAATAATCAATTAATTAAATATTTATTATCAATTAAAAATAATATAATTAAAATAACAGATACAAATGAAGAAATAAAAGAAGTTCCAAAAAAAAAGACAAAATCTAAATCTAAATAAACAATTTAATCTTTTGGATAATATAGGTCAAATTTAATAGGTGGTATTTTTTTATCTAATTCATTTATTTTTTCTAATTTTTGTTGAGAAGTATATTTTCTATATTTCTCTTTTCCAATAGTATCAGCTAATTTATTATTCATTAATTCATATGCTCTTAATGCTTCTTTTTTATCCCAATAATAATCTATATTTTTAGGATGAATATGTCTGAAACAAAATTTCGGATACTTTGTTTGTAGTCCACCTAATTCAACAATCCAAGTTTGTTTTTCTTTTAATTTATTATATGAAATTTCATCATATATTAAATTACTTTTCAAAAATCTTAAGAAGTCTGTATATTTATTATAACCTGTGGTACAATATTCATTTAATATTTCAGTTGGAATATTAGCTCCATCATAGCTAGTTCCATCACGAGGACCTTCTTTTTTATTACCAATTATAACATTTCCATTATTTTTAAAGATAATATCTTTACCACATTCACCAATTATATAATCCAAGCATTTTTTCAGATGTTCATTTTTAGAACAATTACCAAATTCATCTTTATACATTGGAATTAATAAATGTAGTAATTTATTTGGATATACTTCTTTTTTCCATCTTAATCCTCTACCAATAATTTGTCTTATATCAATATCAGATTGTCGTGGGTCTCCCAAACAGATAAAATCAATAAAATCATTATCATAACCATATCCAATTTTACCAACACAAATAATAACACATTGTTCTTTATCATCTTCAAATGTTTTTAAATCTGTATCACTATCATTTTCTACTTCTATTTCTTTAGAAATATAAATATAAACATTTAATTTATCTTGTTTCTGGAATAATTTATATAAATTTTCTGCATTTTTACAATCATTAACATATATAATTCCTTTTTTCTTGTTATATTTAATCATTGATTCAACTATTAACTCTTTTAAATTATGATATTCTCTTTTTTTATTTTCTAGTTGTTTAACAATAGTTTCAATATTACATAATAATTCTTGATTTATTAATTCATATACTTTTACTTTTTCTATAACTGGACCAAATATAACTGGTGTAATTTCAATACATTCTGGTAGTGTCGCTGAACCAAATAATCTATATTTAGTAATATTATTATTAGTCAAAAATTCTGACATATTTTCAGGATTAATCCATGATGTTATAAAATGTGCTTCATCAAATATAATTAAGTCAAATACAATATCAATTTGTCTTATGATTTTTAATAAACTATTTTGACTTTGATAGCAACTTGTCATTATAAATTTTTCATTAGATATTAATAATTTTTTTATAATTTTTTCTTTGTCTTTTGATTCTATATCACTATAATGAATAATTTCATAATTACCATGTTTAATATAAAACGAGTATTTCTCTTCAACTATCTGATGATTAAGCATAAGTCGCGGAGTTAAAAATAGCACTCTTGCTGAGTTACATTTCACAATAGCTTTATAATATAAATGAGTTTTACCAAACCCTGTTGGGGCTTTTATAGTTGCTCTGTTATATGTAATTAAAGCATTATTTATTGGCTCTTCATAACTTGCTTGTAGTTCATTTCTTAAGTTATTTTGTAGACAATGTGGCAGAGGCCTAGGAATTGTTTCTTTTAATTGTTTTGCTATTAAATTTGCCAAATGTTTTTTGCGTTGATTAACATATTCTTTGCGTTTAATGCTCTCGATTTCCTCAAGCGACAACTGTCTAGCTTCAATATTACGTTTTTTTAATTGTTCTATAATTAATGGAATAATTGATTTTTTATAAAATTCTGTTCCACCATCAATATATACATTGAAATTCTTAAAATCATAGCGCAACCATAATTCAGCACGAAGCAATTTTTCAAGCGGAACTTCAAATACGTGTGAAAACTCGCCGCGCCTTATTTCACTTGTTATATAAGTTGTTTCTCTATTTGAAATATTTTGCGTTATACCTAATTTACAAGCATCATATATATCAAATGCTTCGTGCTCTCTAACATAAAGTTGTCCGGTTTTTGCCATAAATAACACTGCTAATTATATTTTATACTTAATTTTAAATTAAAACATAAAATTACAGTTATCAATTTTTTTAAGTAAAAATATTATTAATGTTATACTAATATATGGATATGCCTTTGCAAAAGAAACACTTAACAAGGAAAAAGGCAAAAACGAAAGCGAATGCTAAAGCTAAAGGAAAAGGAGACATAGTCCCTTTTTTGCTTAAACAAAAATTAGGCAGCCTTAGTAATCAACAAAAACAATCCACATTAAAAAATATATTTTCCAATTTACCTAGACAAAGTGTTGAAGACGCTATAACACAAAAAGAATTGGTGCTAAAAGAATTGGCACAAGAACCAAAGCAACCATTTCAAATAACACCATTACCCGTTTATAATTATCCATTTCAACAAACTGTTCCTAGAGGTTATGAATATAACTATCCATTAGTAAAAGTAATGGGCACGCATACAGAAACAGACTTAGTAGATAGTATATATAGTTTAAAAAGAGATACCGAACTTGTAGACTACCCTAAGCACTTTTTACAAACATTATTTGCCAATTTTTTGAAAATTACTAAGCGGCGAAGAAATGATGACTATATTTTGTCGCGTATACCTGATTATGAACTACAACAAGTATTGACAACAAACAAATTTTTTATAATAGATTTTGATTTTTTGAGTAATGCTTTAGAGCTAACCGGACAAAAATTAACAACTCGTGGAAGTTATAGTGGAACTTCTAACTATAGCAAAGGCATCGCAAATGTTTTTCCAAGCAAAACAAAAAAATTTAAATCGTATAATGCGTTTATAACTAAAAAAATCAAAAATATAATTTTTGACCCTCTTATAAATGCGTATAAAGCATATTGGGCAATAAAGCATACTACAAAAATAATGATTACTTATTATAGCATTGTTAGTGCTAGTAAGCATCGACCTGTATTTTACAGGACTACATATGCTACTAATATTAGACATTTTCCTATTGAACACGACGAACCTAATTTAAAAGGAGAATTACAACGCTTTAGAGATGTATGGCATCATACTGAAGTAGGAAAGCAAAAATATAAAAATGAATTATGGGATTTTGCTGGATATTATGATGTACAACCCGAAGATAAACCGCTATATACTCCCGAAGTAACGAATGTTCATGTATATGATGTATTAACATACTATATTTTAGAATTAAACCGGTCACTTGAATATTTGGCCACTTACAGAATTAGCGTAGTGCGCGAACTATTAGATGCCATAAAT